>Ga0302287_10000815_pt1 | contig 13861 bp, 14 predicted proteins | sample III_Fen_E2_4_FD_200452 | JGI IMG/M metagenome (GOLD analysis project Ga0302287, IMG submission 200452) | Peat permafrost microbial communities from Stordalen Mire near Abisko, Sweden - III_Fen_E2_4 | ecosystem: Environmental > Terrestrial > Soil > Wetlands > Permafrost | place: Sweden: Abisko...
GCTACTCACAAACTGACTGCTGTATCATGAAAAATTTAACTCGCATTCAATCCAATGAAAAAGTATTTAAATGGGGAGGGTGCGGGCTTTTTAATAAGGATATATACGCAGGGTGAGTCTTGTGGTGTTAGGCAACATGCAAGAAGCGCATTCTTCATTAGAATCAGGTACGTGTACATCGCTAAAAAAGTGTTATATTTGAATTCGATAAGTTTTGCAAGATTGTGGAATTAAAAGATGTTAATATTTATAGAATAACTCATATTGAGAATATTCCTCATATACTTGAGCATGGCATAACTCACTGTCAATCTGAAAGTAGAAATGGACGATATGTAAATATTGGTGATGTAAGCCTTATTGATAATAGAAGAACAAAAACAGTTGTTGTAGATAATGGTGATTTAGAATTTGAATCCAGCAAAACGATTGTATTGGGTGAATATACTCCATTCTATTTTGGCATAAGAATGCCTATGTTGTATGTTATCCAAAATGGTGGCAATTTTGTTATGAAAGCAACTAGGCCGGATGATATTATCTATATTGTTTGTTCAATGAAAAGAGTTCTTTCAAAAAATTTAGAGTTCTATTTTACGGATGGACATGCAACTGATATGTATACAACTTTTTATGAAAAGAGCTGCATTAATCAATTAGTTGCAGTTGTAAATTGGGAAGCTGTTAGATCACATTATTGGGGCGGTTTTGAGAATCTAGATATTAAAAGAATGAAACAAGCAGAGTTTCTTATTTCAGGAGACGTCACACCTGATACAATTTTCGGATTTGGTTGCTATAGTGAGAAGTCAAAAAGTGTATTACTTTCGTATGGTATTGAAGCCGGTATGATAAAAGTTATTCCTAAAGCTTATTACTAAATAGATTATTTTATGATAAAGTATTTAAAAGGAAATATCTTGGATAGTGAAGCACAGGCATTAATCAATACTGTGAATACTGTAGGCGTAATGGGGAAAGGTATCGCTTTACAGTTTAAGCAAGCATATGTAAATAATTTCAAATCATATGCCGCAGCCTGTAAAAGAAATGAAATTAAAATTGGTCGATTGTTTGTTACAAAAGACGCAAACATAGTTTCTGGAGATAAGTTTATTATTAACTTTCCCACAAAAATTGATTGGAGAAAGCCTTCTGAATATAGTTATATTGAAGAAGGACTTGAAGACCTTAAAAGAGTTTTAAAAGAATACAATATTAAGAGTGTCGCAATACCGCCACTTGGTGCTGGTAATGGTGGGCTTGATTGGCAAAAAGTGAAGAAAATAATTGAGAATAAACTTATAAATACTGATGTTGAGATCTTTATTTATGAACCTACTCAGCTGATTTTGGAACACTTAAAGAATGAAAGAGTTAAATTGACTGATGCGAGAGCTTTGTTACTTTATTTATTGTATGATTTAGTTCAAAATGGAGAATTTGTATCGGAGTTCTCAAGTGAAAAGGTTTGTTACTTTCTGCAGAGATTTGGTGCTAAAGACTATTTCAAACTAAAATATCATCCTGATTTTTATGGTCCTTATTCTGGTAAAGTTCGTTTTGTTCTAAACATTCTAAATGGTAGCTATATAATGGGATATAGTGATATGAATAAGAAGCCATTTGAGCCACTGACTTTAGTTCCTGACGGATATGACACCATAAAGAAATATGTTGAAAGTGTTGAAGAGTTATGTGTGATTGCAAATAAAACAAAGACTTTCTTATCAGGGTTTTATTCCGATTTTTCTTTAGAATTACTTTCAACGATTGATTTTATTACTACTGAGAATAAGACTTTTGAAAAAGGGGTTATTATTAACAAGTTGGATAGTTGGAGTGATCGAAAAAGAAGTATGTTTTCAAATCCAAGGTATATTGATATTTCGTTGAGGCACCTCCAAAACGCTGGATTTGCAGATTCTTTGTAATTTAATTATCCCTTTTTGATAGTTTCGACTTTTTATATATTGATTCATATTTGTGGTTTGAATATATGATAGTTGCTTAAGGAGTCTTACTTCTTAAGATAAAATGCACGTCGCCTAATCGAGTAGACGGCCCCGCCAGCAGTTAGCTGACGGGGAGCGCCTCTCACACCAATTTACGTACGGTTCTCGTATACAGCGGTTCGTTAAGTTGCGGGGAAATTTGTTTGTAAATGTCGAGCATGGGGATATAGTAATGGTGGTAACCAGAATAGAGCTTTGAGCGATAGCCCAGCCCCCCATGCGTGAACGACTGTAGGCATAGGTCTTGCCGGGCTCAACACCCAGGCGGATAAGGCTCCGACGCTTCTTTTCAGGCTTTTTCCAATGGTGCCAGATGCAATACCGCAAGCGGTTGCGAATCCAGCCGTCAACATCCTTCAGTTTTGCAAGAATGTTTGCCATTCGGAAGTTGTTGACCCAACCTTGCTGAACTTCGTTCAACTTTCGTATACGCTCGTCAAAACTCATCGGAGTAGTCTTTCGGGTGATGGTTTTCAGCTTTTCTTTCAGCTTTGACCAGCTTTTCTTAGAGACGACCAGTTGATACCTGCCTTTTTCGCCTTTCCCGAATGAGGGCACGAAGCCGAATCCGAGGAGGGTGAAGTTGACAGGTCGACGAATGCCGCTCTTTTCCCGGTTGATGGATAGCTTCAGCTTGTCTCTTAGAAAAACGAATATCTTGTTCCCGACTTTTCGGGCTTCGGCCTCCGTTTTCGTATAGATGCTGAAGTCATCTGCATACCTGACAAAGCGCAGATTCAGTCTTTCAAGTTCTCTGTCCAGTTCATTCAACGTAAGCATTCAGTGAACCCCGTATAGAAATCTTTCATTTGTCTCGCTAAATTTGTTCATTTAACCAAACCTACAAGCCCAATGCTAAACGAGAGAATGTTCCGAGCGATTTATCAAGACTATCTGCAATCCGGATTGACCGTCCGTGACTTCTGTTCAAACCAGAACATGAGCGAAGCCAAGTTTTACTACTGGAAACAACGGTTGAAAGGATTGCTTCCTCCCAAAAGGGGTTTTGTTCCGGTTGTTTTTGAGAAGGATCAATTCCTGCAACCGTCAACCACTCCGGTCTCCATGCAAAACCGGCCGATGGTGCCAAACCATGAATGCGATAATAGAACCATCAGTTGCGAGATCGCCTATCCGAACGGCGTTCAGCTCAAGCTGAATGGCGGTGCCGATTTGGAGACGCTTCGTTCGTTATTGTTGCTTACCCTATAGAGAGGATGTTCAGCCTGACAGCCTCGATGAATTATTACATCAACCCGCACCCCACGGACATGCGGAAGAGTTTCTACACCCTGAGCGGGATTGTGGCCAATTTGATGCACCGCAACGTGCAGGACGGCGATGTATTCATCTTCATTAACCGGTCCTGTTCCAGCATGAAGGTCCTGCACATGGAATGTGGCGGTCTGGTCATCTACCACCTGAAGTTGGAATCCGGCACCTTTAGGCTACCTACCTTTGATGAACAGACGAACACTTTTCACACCAGTTGGCAGGATCTGATGATGATGGTCCGGGGTGTCTCGTCCGAAGGAAAGCCAACGAAAAAAAGATGGAAAAATCCGCAAAAATAGTTGTTTTTATGTGGTAAAAAGCTTGCATATACCGCTGTTATTCAGTATTTTTACTTGTATAAAACGATAAGTAATGATTACTGACGAAGAGCTTTTCATGCAAAATATCCTGGAAGAACGAGACCAACTCTTCCGGGAAACATCCAAGCTCAGAAGTCAGATCCAAGGCTACGAAAACTTTGAATCGGAAAGAGATTCGTACGAAAAGCAGCTCTCGGAGAAGGATGCCCAAATCGCCAAACTGCTGGAGCGGATCGATTGGCTCCAGCGAAAGATATGGGGCAAGTCAAGCGAAAGTTTCATCCCGAACGATCCCCGGCTGCGTACCGTCGACTTTGACGGCCTGGACGTGCTCCCTGAAGAAAAAGAGCTCGCCACCAGCGCTCAGGAGGAGATTGATGCGTACAAAACCAAACGCGTAGTGGAAAAGGTCAAAATCACTCCCGTCCGCAAGCCTATACCTGAAAACCTGCCCAGAGTGGAGATCCACCTGTATCCCGAAGGTATGGACAAGGACAGCATTGATTTGAGCATGTGGACGGAACTGGAGCCCGAGGTTACTGAAATTGTTGAACGTATACCGGCCAAGTTGTTTGTTAACAGGTTCATCCGCCACAAATTCGTACGCAAGGACAAGAGCCTTGACGTGGAAAAACCAATCATCATTGCACCGATGCCCGTCTTGCCGTTAGCCAAGAGCTATGCCGGGGCAACCCTGCTGGCCGACCTTGCCATCGACAAATACGTGAACCATCTTCCTTTTTACCGCCAGATCCAAATGTACAGCCAGCTGGGCATCTCCATGGCTCCCTCCACGATCAACGGCTGGTTCGGTGGCATGGCGGATCTTATGCGGCCAACCTATTACAGGCTCAAGGAACTGGTTCTTGACACCGACTACATCCAGTCCGACGAGACCACGATACCGATCATCAACAACGAGAAGCATAAGACGGTGAAAGGCTACATCTGGATGGTTCGAGCGGTCATGGCGAACTTGGTCTTCTTTCATTACGACCACGGTTCGCGAGCCCAGAAGGTGGCCCTGGAATTGTTCAAGAATTATCAAGGTGCGATACAGACAGACGGTTATGCGGCTTACGATTTTTATGAAAACAAGAAGGGTGTCCTGCCAATCGGTTGTTGGGCACACGTCCGACGTTATCAAAACAATATTGTTATCAAAAGTAGCTTATAATCACACCTTGTAAATTAGAGACTTAGATAAGATTGTTTTTAAAACCACTTTTGATAATCATAACTCATAGGGCTATCCGAGACTTTTCAAGAACTCTTTGAGTTTGGGACTTTTTTCCCAGCTTTTGATTTCAGGTTCTGTAATTCCAATATCCGTATAAGCTTTTTCAAGAGCTTCTCTTTTCAGCTTAGAGTCTGCTCTGGCATACACCTCCGTTGTCTGTATTGATACATGTCCTAAAATATCCCTGATATACACAATATTAACGCCAGCCTGCAACAAGTGCATCGCTCGTGTGTGTCTAAACACATGAGGGCTAATCCTTTCAGGTATATGTTCAGGATGTAACATGCGAGCCATTACTGCATATTTCTTTATTATGTATGTTATTCCAGGGTCAGTAAGTTTGCCATCCCAAGCATTATAAAATAGAGGATGATGTTCACGACCGGGGAGATTGAGTTTGTTCTCTTCCATGTATGCTTCAAGGAGTCGCATGATATCTTCGTCCAACGGTACCAAACGTTTCTTTGAACCTTTACCAAACAGTTCAATTACATATGGTTTGCTTCGTCTGATTGATGATGGAGTCAGGTTAATAAGTTCTTGTACGCGTGCACCGGTATTATATAGAAGAGAAAGCATGGCAAGATTGCGTCTACCTATAGGTGTGTGAGTATCTATTTGCTCAAGAAGACATTTCATCCCTTCTATAGTCAAGTAACTTAATGTCTCATGTGTGGTTTGCTTTATTCTGATAGAGCAGACAGACTTCCATTGATACATATGAGTCGGATCTATGTACATCATGTAGTTAAAGAAAGATCGTAAGGCGGCATACCGCTGGTTACGTGTGCTAACAGAACTGGATTTATTACTTTCAAGCCAGTCCAGGTAGTTTAAAATTTTGTCTTTAGTCATAATAGACAATGAGACCTTCTCAGCATTCACATTATGGACATCTTTAAGATAATCAATCAAATGAACAAATGTATCTCTATATGAACGTATCGTATTTCCGCTAGCTCCTCTTTCTTTAACAAGATAAACGTAAAAGAAGTCCTGCAAGACTTCTGCAAAGTCTTTATAGGATTCCATCGCTATTTATTAAAAAGGAGCGTTTAATAACGCCGTTAATGCTGGCTGTTACAGATGAATCCAACTGTATAAGTTCAGGATACATCTCTTGGGTCAATCGCAGATAATGTTCGGTGTCCAATACTTTTTTATGCCCCATAAATACGGACAACATTGGAAGACAGCAATATATATCTTTTCCAGCTCTTGTCATCTTGACTAATGAGTGGACACATGCTGTGTGCCTTATGTCGTGTACTCGTGGACCTTCCTGATTGCCTCTATATGATATGCCTGCTTCTTTGAGAATTGTGTGAAAGTATGATAATACTGTTTTCCTTGCGCATGGTTGACCTATCGATGATACGAAAAGGTTACTGTCAGGATCGTAGATTCCGTCAATAGGTATTTTGTTTCTGTATTCAATATACTGCTTTAGAACATTCTCTAAAGACTTGTTTATGGGAGCAAGCCTTTGATACCCATTTTTTGTTTGGTTTAGGACAATGACAGATCTATCAAAGTCAATGTCCTTATTTTTAATTGATAGAGCTTCACTGATTCGTATAGCTGTACTATAGAGTAGTCTTATAAGAGTTGGTATGATAATCAATATACTTTTGGCATGACGCTCTTTCATTCTTAAGATATCGCATGCCTGAAAAATCCTTTCAATCTCTTGTTGTGAGTATATATATGGAACAAATCCGCTGTCGTGCTTTCGCGGCAATCTTGGAATGTAGCATTCTATTCCTAATCCCGACATATATTTTAGAAAACGTATAAAAACAGAAACTTTGCTATAAATAGTTGTTGCTTTTTGATCTTTTATTGTGTCAAGCCAACTTTCATATACAGTTTTTGTAATGTACGTTCCGTGAAAATCTATTGTGTTGAGATAATGATTGATGGTGCGAAGCGTAAACCTGATATCTTCTGCTTTATATCCAAGATTTAACTGTTGTTCCAGATAGGCAGACATGTATTGACCAAGCTTGCTTGTGTAGTTCTCAGTAGTACTATTCATAAAGCAAACCTCCTTTCTGCAAGTAAAAAGACTCATCAACTATTGGAACTTCTAACGAACATTCCAATAAGCCGTTTGTATCTACTCCAAGATAATACATGGTAGATTCTGTTGAAGCATGGCCTAAAGTCTCCGATATTACTGGAAGTCCTGTGCCTTCTTTTAATAAAAGCGTGGCCAAGCTATGCCGCAATGCATGTGGACCAGTATGTTTCCCTTTATATTCAATGCCAGAACTGTATATATAGCGAGAGACTACTGATGAAAAGGCGGCGGGTTGCAGTTCGCGATATGGATGCGAAGATGTTACAAATACATTCTTAAGTGATGACGATGGACGGCCATTAGTAATATAGTTAATAAGGGCCTCTCCTACATCTGACAATAATGGAAGAGTTATATACCTCTTAGTTTTATATTGCTGCATACGGATAAGATTGTTATCCCAATCAAGATTTGAAAACTTCAGTCCACGTATGTCCGAGGATCTAAGTCCAAGTCTTGATGCCAATAAAATCATGGCATAATCACGCTTACCGACCGCACTTGCACGTTCAACAGCTTTCTCTATCTTTGAGACTTCATTGATGTCATATGATGAAGGTAGCTTTTCTTTCCTATGTGGCTTTATGCCGGCGAACAATTGAGAGAAGTCTTCCTTTATATGCTCATTGGTGTACAGGTATGATAAAAAGCGCCTTAAGTGCATTAAAAGGTATGCTTTAACATTCTGGGCAGACGACACAAATGATAAAATATCGTGTCTACACAACGACTCTGCCGTAACATTGTCTATGTTCATTCTCTGCGCAAAATGACTTAAGCTATTCTCTTATTGTGCAATTGTGTGAATAGACAACCTTTCTTCTGTGCGAAGATGCTGAATGAATATCTTTGCCATGTTGCCAATATCACCGGGAAAAGGGTATAACACATTCTTTACTGGCCGTCTACTGTACGGCTTATTTTCAAGAATTGTGTCAAGCAAATGAATAGAACATAAATTTCTTCTTTTACAATAGATAGAAATACTCTCATCTTGCTTTAAATGCTGAACATACTTTTCCCCTATATCCTGCGTGTAGGCCGTAAAACCCTCCTTCTCCATGAAAGAGAACAAAGCCCTGATACCGTAAAGATCTCGCTCTATTGTCGCTTTTGTAAATTGGAACAACTTTAAACCTTCCGTAAAGCGTGTAACCAGATCTTCTTTTAAAATTCTATTTTCTGACATATGATACTTTTTACGGCAACAACATTATTGCCACCTTAAAAGTATTATTCATATTTATTATCAGAAAATATTATCAAAAGTAGTATTGAAAATCAGATACATATAAACTGTTTGAATTCAGCACTTTTGATAACAATATTGTTTTGATAACGTCGGTTATGCAAAGCTTTTGATAACCGACGTCGATTCGACGAGGCTTTAAAGGAGGACAAGGCCAGGGCAGAATATGCCCTGAGGCAAATCGGCCTGCTCTACGATGTGGAAAGGCGCGCCGATGAGGAAAACCTGTCGTTCGAGGATCGTTCCGATCTTCGCTGCCGGTTATCCTATCCCATCATGGTGGTCTTCGAGAAATGGATGGTGAGCGAATATCCCAAAGTGCTGCCCAAGGGCCGGATCGGAAAAGCCATCAGCTACACCTTCGGCATCTACCACAAGCTGACCCGCTACCATCTGGACGGTCGTTACAAGATTGACAACAATCTCGGGGAGAATGCTATTCGCCCGATTGCGCTCGGTTATGTAAAGCAAATGATTATGCAAAGTGCATAAGTCTAGACCGTTTTATATCTGACATTTACAATATTCTAAGCCATGATTACTTTCCATAATATTTGAGTCTATTTTTGTATGAGTGGTGCTTTTGCCATCAATACAAAATGTAAGCAATTATGGAAATGAAACAGAGAACTTTTAAGGAAGTAACATCCTTGGCCACGACTTGCCTAAAGTCTAAACTTTCTCGTGCGAATGGAACCCTTCGATATTACAATGGTCATTGGCGTAAATTGGAAAGGTTCATGGAAACAAAAGGTATCCAATTTATTGATCCAGACATCAGTAGGAACTACCTGCTTCAAGAATACGGCAATAAGGATTTTGACGCACTTCCCAAACGAGATAAGGATATTGTAAAAACCATCAGTGTTTTTATTGAATTCATGGAGACAGGCACTATCCAATCTGCAAAAGAAGTGACCGATTTTGAAGGTTCCATAGGCCAACTAATGATTGATTATCTCGCATTTAAGATCTCCTGCAGACTGGCAAAACATACCCTTGATGAGTATGAGCAACACCTTAGCAGATTCCTTCGCTTTCTGAAAGAAAATAATGTTGCATTCATTGACGCTGTAAATCAATTGCATATTCTCAAATACATCAAAAGTGTTGATCCACAAAAGAAATCACTTGCTCATATCTCCATACGAGTGTTGAGGGATTTCTTTAAATATCTCTATTCCAAACGTGTACTTGAAATCGATTTCTCAGGTATAATGCCAAAAGACAACTACAAGTCACAAGCGAAATTACCTTCCACCTACACAAAGCAAGAAATCGAGACGTTGATAGCGACAGTTGACAGAAGTCATGCAGTTGGCAAACGTGACTATGCCATCATTTTATTGGCGGCAAGACTTGGATTGAGAGCCTCAGATATTGCCAACCTCAGGTTCGAGAATATAGTATGGGAACAAAATACAATTAGTCTGAGTCAGTATAAGACAAAGAATGTAATTGAACTTCCATTGTTATCCGAGGTTGGTAACGCGATTATAGACTACCTGAAATTTGGCCGGCCAAAATCGGAAGAGCCGTTTGTTTTTCTTTGTGCAAGATCCCCGTTTAATACAATACAGACCTCTGTTGTTACTCAAATTGTACAACATACGTTCGTAAAAACTGGTATAAACATAAAACATAAAAGACATGGGCCTCATGCTCTACGTCACAGTCTTGCGGGCCGTCTTTTGGAAAATCAAACGACATTGCCGGTTATATCAGAAGTGCTCGGACATAAGAATACCGAATCAACCAGATTTTATCTTCGCATAGACTTGACAACTCTAAGGCAATGCATGTTGGATGTTCCTGCTATATCATCCGAATTTTATTTGCAGAAAGGAGGATTCTTTTATGAATAAACGTCCGTTTTGGGGCATTTACGCCCCATATATCAAGCAACTGATTGATCTTAAAAGGGGACTTGGTTTTAAATACGAAACTGAAGAAGTCATTTATTCCCTTTTCGACACATTTACAATTGAAATGTGCGAAACGGAAGCAGGAATCTCTAAAGGACTCGCAGAAAAATGGTGTGGACGTAGAAACAATGAGTCTGACTCTTACCGTTACCATAGAGGAGTCTGTTTATGCCAACTATCTTCCTATCTATGCAAAATTGGAATACGTTCGTATATTCCACAACTTCAAAAATGTAAAGATTCGTTCACTCCCTATGTTTTTTCAAAAGAAGAGATTTCAGCCATATTTGTGGCTTCTGACAATCTTAGGGCACAAAGAAAGATGATGAATACCATTTTGTTTGTAATGCCAGCAATGCTCAGACTATTATACAGTACTGGATTGCGTATCGGAGAGGCCGTGGCATTACAAAATAAAGATGTCAATCTTGATGAAAAATACATTGTGGTAAAGGACTCGAAGAATGGTAAACAGCGAATGATACCCATCTCCGATTCGCTTTCGGCGGTCTGCAAAGACTATGTCCGTTATAGAAACCTAATGCCCTTGATAAAATCAGAAGACACCTTTTTCTTTGTTTCACTTAACGGATCTTTATGTACCACAGGTGCCGTTTACAAACTATTCCAGGAAATCCTGAGAATGGCAGGCATACCTTTTGTCGGAAACCATCATGGCCCAAGGTTGCATGACCTTCGTCATACCTTTGCGGTAACTTCACTTGCCAACATGGCCCAGAACGGCGTTGATCTGTATTGTACGCTACCTATACTTTCCACATATCTCGGCCATCAGTGCTTAAGTTCCACAGATTCTTACGTGAGACTTACTGCTGAGATGTACCCTGAGCTGCTGAAGGACGTCGATAGGATTTGCCTGAACGTGTTTCCTGATATCAAGCACCATGAAACCAACTGATTTCTCCAAATATCTGACAGATTTTCTGACAAGATACCTGTCACACGAAAGAGGATCCAGCTCCAACACGATTGCGGCATATCGGGATACTTTCGTCCTTTTCATAACATTCATGGAAAAGTGCCGGAATATTACTGCAGAGAAACTCTATCTGAAATCAATATCCAAAGACTCCATTGTGGCGTTCCTTGACTGGCTTCAAACGGAACGAAAATGCTGTGATACAACCAGAAATCTGCGATTGGCTGCATTACACTCTTTTTTTCGCTACGTTCAATACCAAAATCCGGACAATCTGTATGAATATCAAAACATATTGTCTATCAAGTTGAAGAAGGCCAAAAATGTCGCAATGAATTATCTTACCATTGAAGGCACAAGATTGCTTCTAGAGCAGCCGGATATGACAACAGAGAAAGGCCGTCGTGATCTTACGCTTTTGTCGCTAATGTACGACACGGGCTCGAGGGTACAGGAAATAATTGATCTGACTTCTTCTGCAATAAGGCTTGACAGGCCTTATACCATACAGATTACTGGTAAAGGCAACAAAACACGTATCGTGCCCCTTTTGGATGAACAAGTGAAAATCTTAAAACGCTATTTGGAAGAGCATAACCTTCTAAAACCGCAGTCAAGACTTTCTCCATTGTTCACTAATAGTCGTAAAGAAAAGCTTACGCGTCCTGGCGTCACCCATATCTTGTTGAAATATGCAACAAAAGCAAGAAAAATAAATCCAGCACTAATCCCTGAAAAACTTAGTTGCCATTCTTTGCGTCACTCGAAAGCAATGCACCTTTTACAAGCTGGAGTGAATCTGGTTTATATACGTGATATCCTTGGCCATGTTTCCGTGCAGACGACTGAAATCTATGCAAGAGCTGATTCCAGACAAAAAAGAGAAGCGATTGAAAAAGCCTACATTGACGTATCACCAAATGAAATGCCAGTCTGGGAAAACGACAAAAACTTGCTTGGATGGTTAAAGAGCTTTTAAAATGAACAAATATTATGTAAAGCGATAAGAGTTATTGAATGTATTAAAGTATTGAAATCAAAGGAATAACAAAGTGTCGCTTTGCATAATCATTTGCTTTACATAACCCAAGTTATGGAAAGTTTTACATAAGCTCGGCCGAAAGAACTGGCTCTTCTGCGGAAACAACGACGCCGCAGAAAATGCCGCCATCATGTACTCCATGTTCGGCTGCTGCAAGGCCAGCGGTGTGAACTTCCGGGAATGGCTCGTTTACTTCCTAAGCAACGTCCACGATTATGATCTGGACTACGACAAGGATCTGGCTGAACTGCTGCCTCACAACTTCAAGGGGAAAACCAAAGAAGTCACTGAAATCTGATCCTGAAACTCTCATAGATCTATGAACATTTAGGAGACTCTCTGAAAAAAGGGAACCTTTTTTCAGAGAGGAAAGACGGGGTTCACCGAATGCTTACCATTCAACAGAATGTTGGAGAGCAGTGGACTAATAGGACTTCCCTGTGGCATGCCTTTATGGCGTTTGACCAGTTTACCGTTTATACAAATCGGTGCACGGAGCCACTTACGGATAAGACGCATCGTTTCACGACAGTTTATTTTGCGGTGAAGCAATTCAAGCAGAAGACAGTGATCAACCTCGTCGAAGAAATTCTTCAAGTCGATGTCCACTATCCACTGATATCCATCATTGATATGGTCTTGAGCTTTCAGCACTGCCTGATGAAGGCTGCGGTACGGCCTGAAGCCGAAACTACTGTCCGAGAACTCAAACTCAAATCTGGCCATGATGATTTGAAGCACTGCCTGTTGAAACAGACGGTCTGTAACCGTTGGGATGCCAAGCAGACGAGTCTTTCCGTTGCCTTTCGGTATCTCCACGCCCAAGATGGGTTGTGGAAGGTACTTGCCGGAACGGACTTTTTCAACGAGGGTTTCCCTGTCTACGGACAAAAGCTCCGAAAGCTTTGTCACGGGCATATGGTCAACTCCAGCCGAACCGTGGTTCTTCTGGACTTGATGCATTGCCTTCAACAGGTTGCCACCTGTAAGAATTTGCTCAATCATTCTTTCTCATTCATTTTCTTTACACTTTTCATTCCCTGTCCCGCTTAATAAATGGCTGGACAAAACCTCCATTCAACATTTGGAACAACTTAACGTTCAGTCCTTCGCTATGTCCTGAGACCTCCGCCTATCTGATGGCGGCTCGTTTGCTTGTAGCTACTATGACCTCGGCTGACTTCTCACCCTTGCCCAATCGTGGACGGTGAGACCTCCCCCGGTAAGAGCTTTTTCCTTCCTCCAATGACTGCGACATCTACCATGGAATGACTTTAACGTTCGGACGTCACAATGATGTGCTTGCTCATCCTCATTCCACGGCCTCATATGCCGTTTCTGTTCGTCAGTACCGGATTTTATAGTCCCGCTTCCTTCACTGCATCCCTCGCAGAAAACCAGCTTGCGGCTTACTAATGCTTCGGGACACGACTCCCGCGCATAAGGGACTTGCACCCTCTGGAAAAATACACTTGCTGTTTGCAACTTATTCAAAATTTAATTTTAAATTTGGAATTTTTAAAGAGCTTACAAACCGTTAGCGGCAAGGCTAGAGCCGGTCATTTTAGGTTTTTCGGTAAATTCATCTAAGAATAAACTGCAAATATCAACTAAGATCAGAAAAGACAAAGACCATGATTATGGCACTGTTTGCAGCAATTTTGGCTGTCCCGCATCTGGATCAACTTCGTATGCTAACGGTAATAAAAAAGCAACATTTCGATTGATTTCTAAGTTATTGATTATCTATGTTGATTTTTTACCCTTAG
>Ga0302287_10000818_pt1 | contig 13778 bp, 11 predicted proteins | sample III_Fen_E2_4_FD_200452 | JGI IMG/M metagenome (GOLD analysis project Ga0302287, IMG submission 200452) | Peat permafrost microbial communities from Stordalen Mire near Abisko, Sweden - III_Fen_E2_4 | ecosystem: Environmental > Terrestrial > Soil > Wetlands > Permafrost | place: Sweden: Abisko...
CGAGCACTGGTGGCGCATCAATAATCACGTAGTCATAGAACTTGTTCGCGTACTTCAAAAACTCTTCTGTTCGCAAGCTCATTAAAAGCTCGGAAGAATTTGGTGGTAATTCACCTGTCGCTAAGAAATCAAAGGTGAGTCCTTTAATTGGTGTCACCACATTTTGTTCAAAGGTGCGCGTGCCCGCAAGAATTTCAGAAAGGCCATTGGTGCGGGGCAAATTAAAGGAGCGGTGCATTTTTCCACGCCGCATATCTCCATCAATCAGCAACACCTTAAAGCCTGCTTGCGCAGTAATAATGGCTGCGTTCATGCTCACAAAGCTCTTGCCCACACCTGGGGCTGGGCCTGTTATGGTAATCACATGGTTAGGCGCATCGGCTAAACCAAATTGCAACGTTGTACGCAAAGATCTAAATGATTCAAGGGCAAGTTCATCTGGGTAATTCAAGGCAAGCACGTGTACGCCAGCGGATTTCCGTTTGACTTCGGCCACAATTTGAAGCTGCTTTTCGGCATGCGAAATCATGGCATACACAGGCAAGGCAAATTCTTTTTCGATTTGCTTAGGATCATCAATTCCACGCGCCATTGCATTCAAGAACACGCAAAGGCCTGCGCCTAATAAAAAACCGCCTATCATTGCAGCTAGGCAAATCACGGTCTTCCGAGGTTTCACTGGCTTCATGTCGGGCAAGGCGCCATCTACAATTCGCACGTTGCCAATCTCGCCAGCCTTCACCACGCGTAGCTGCTGCACGTTGTTCAACATGCCGGTATAGAGTTCTGTATTCACTTGCACATCGCGCATTAGGCGCACAACCTGCTGCTGCCGAAGTGGCAAGCTATGCAATGATTTTTCTTGCTTGTTCGCTTGGTCTTGCAAATTCGAAAGCATGCTGTCTAAGGTCTTTACGTTAGGGTGGTCTTCTTTAAACAGCTGCAACGCTTCTTTGCGCTTCTGCTGCAAATCGAGCATACTCTGTTGCGACTGCACTTGCTGCTCTAAGGCAACCTTCGACTCTTCCGTTAAATCCACCGAACCTACGCTTTGGCGAAAGCGATTGAATTTTTCTTCGGACTGTTCTAGGTTCGCTTTAATCGAGGGCAATTGGCCTTCTAAAAAATCCAAGGTTTGTTGAGCCTCGGCACTGTTGCGCTCTACGTTTTGCATCACATACGAATTGGTAATTTCATTGAGTGTTGTCGCTGCTAACACGGGGTCTTTGTCTTGGAATGTGATTCCAATAATACCAGACTTTTTCCCGACCTCTTCCACGGTCATGCGCTTAGATATCTCATCACAGGTACTCAATATCCCATGTTTAACAATCGAAAATTCTGTGCCCGCTGGCGCAGAAACGGCTTGAACAAAGATGCCTATACGCTGAGGATTGTTGGTGGAATCAATGCTCTGTTGTGGCGCAAAGTGAAACAACACGTTACCAAATACATCGCGAAGCTCAAGGTTCTGTGCGTCAATTACTTTCACCACAAAATTTGAGTCTTCAAAAATCGCGGGCACATCAAAACGGTCTACTTTTAAAATGGGTTTTGGATAGAACAAAAGGCGCTTCAAAAAATAATGCTTAGGCGCAACTTGAATATTGAGATTTAACCGAGTAATAGTTCTGCCCAAAACCATGCGGCTTTTAATGATTTCAATTTCGGTTTCAGCTGGGTTTGTGGTTTCAAATAAATCAGACAATGCACCGAGCGAAGAAGACATGGTCTTGTCTTTCTTACTTTCAAGCTGCACCAACGAATTCACTTCATAAACAGGCGATGCAACTTGCACATACAAAACGCCAAGTGCAGTGCAGATCACGGTCGCAGCAAGCACAAGCCACCAACGGCCACGCAACACAAACAGCAGTTCGCGCAGGCTCATTTCTTCTTGTTCACCTTTCTCACTCATAATGCTCCTTCGATCAAGCTAAACGCTTGACCCAGCTTTGGCAGGTTTGTTCAATCAACTGCCTAACACGGTAAAAAGTTTCTAGGCCTAAGCCCATTGGATCATCAATATCAAAGCGATCCCATTCGCCTAAACGAAACACGCGCCCTTTGGTCCAAGGAAAACGAGCTTCCATGGCTTCTTTTTGCCGCGTAGTCATCACCAATACCAGCTCCGCAGACTTGGCAATCTCTGGGGTAATTTGGCGTGCCACGTGGGCAGAAATATCAATCTGCAAATCGTTCATGACTGTTAACGCAAAATCGTGAGCCTTTGCGTCGCTTACTGCGGCAAGACCTGCCGAGCTTACCTGCACCTGCGGAAACGCTTTTTGCAATATGGCTTCTGCCATGGGGCTTCTGCAAATATTGCCCGTGCAAATCACTAAGATGCTTTTAGGTGCTGGCATCTGCGCCTAGTGCGAAAGGGTCTTTACGTTCACTGCGGTTTCCGACATTCCATAAATCAATTCAGAGGTTGGCAAAATCAAACCGATCACACGGTTCCAACGCGCAAGCCCTGTTGCATCGACAAAAACCACGTCGCGAGGCTTTAGTGGAAACTGGTCGCCCAGCACCAACGCCAACGGACTGCGAGCATTCAAGTGGAACACCTCGATATGCGAAGAGTCGCCCGCGCGAATCACATAAATGCCTTTCGACTGTGCGCTCAGTGGGCTCAAGCCACCTGTCTCAGCCAAAGCATCGGCTAAGCTCATGCGGCCATTGTTCAGCGGAACAATTCCTTGCTTCGCAACTTCGCCCAACACATACACCTTGGAATCGATTAAGCGATTCACGCGAATCACATCGTTGTTCTGCAAAAGAATTTGCCCAGGCCCTTGTGCATCGGGGTAATCAGCGGCCAAATTCACCGTGTACTTGTGCCCGTTGCGAATCAGCTCTACGCTACTCACATCACCATCGGGGGCAATTCCACCCACACCGGTAATTGCATCTAAAAGAGTTAATGGAACATCGATCAACGGAATCATGCCAGGGTGAGCAACACCTCCGTACACAAACACGCGCTGGCTACGAAAGCCGGTAATCTTGACATCGAGTTGCGGATTGTTCAGCACTTTTGAGAGCGATGCTAAAATCTGTTCGCGCAATTGATTCGTCGTGAGCCCTTGTGCTTTAAGCACTCCAGCGTATGGGAAGAACATTCCACCACTTTCATCGATGCTTTGCCCACTCGCCATATCGCTGCGGTATTGTCCTAATGGAGAGGTTAATTCCGGATGTTCCCAAACGGTTACCGTCACCACATCGTAGCTGCCAAGCTTGTAGGGAGAAGGCTTCACAGCCAATAAGTCTGCTGAAATTGGCTCCACGGCAACAGTATTGTGCCGAGTCTCTGAAACGAGCCCTGGGGTAATGGAGCGCAAACGCACAGTCAAGCCTTGGAAAGTACCACTGGTATCAATAGAGCCATCTTGTGGAGCGGCTTGGTCGTAGACCATTCCTGGCGACCACGCGCAAGAAGAAATCAGAGCCGTAGACACCAAGCAGACTAAATACGCAGCTTTGATCGCTTTGTTCATTCTCACAACCTTCTAAATTTTCAAGGATTTTCGCCCTTAAGACCGCAGAATCTAGAATTATTACCCAATCCATCCAGTCTTTTGTAATCCGTATCACAAGTCAACTATTTCTTATGTCAATTCATAAATTTCGATTCCCAACGAGCCATCTGATTAGCTATCATTTCGGTAGAAGAGTTTTGTTGAATGAGTTTTGGACTATGAGTTTATTGAGGCATCTTTCTGCAATCGCATTGAGCACCAGCTTGCTGGCGGCCTCTTTTGCATGCGCTCAAGATCTTCATTCCGCAGCCATTAGCATGATCGGTCTTCTGCCCGCGAGCAGCAGCCACCTTATGGAAGCGTACCTCATTGCACCACCCGAATTTGTAAGCACCAAAGATTCCCTCGTGGTCAAAAAATTCGACGATGGCTCTGTTCGCATTTTGCGCACGGAAAACCACGGTCAGCTCGATGAACTCGAAGAATTCTACAGCCGCGACGGCCAACTGCGCTCTACTCGCCGCTACTCTCATGGGCAAATTCACGGTACCGAAACCGTATTTCAGAGCGATGGAAAATCCAAGTTCATTGAAATTCCTTGGCAGCATGGGCACATCGATGGCGACGTAGTCATTTATTATCCTGATGGCAGCCAGCACATTCGCATGCATTACGCACAAGACACCTTGAACGGCAATGCACAAACATTCTGGCAGGGCGGAAAGGTGTTGAGCCAAGTTCAATACAAGTCGGGTAAGGCACAAGGGGTTGCTCTCCACTTTACCCCCGAAGGGCAAACCTTCGCACGTAGCCTTTATTTCCAAGGCAACTGCATCCGTGTGACTCGCATGGATCCAAAGAACGAGCAAAGCCTCGCTCCAACGAAAGCCAACGACGAACTCGTTAGCTCCGTTCACAATTAATTTTTTTGATACAAACAAAAATGCGCAAGTCAATTGACTCACGCTTACTAAGAACTACCCCCACCGCGACTCGAACGCAGGTCTACGGTTTAGGAAACCGCTGCTCTATCCACCTGAGCTATGAGGGCGAAGAGGTTGTGTTTTAGGCTTTCTTGGCGAAGGCTTCGGAAGCTTTCTTGACCTTGGGGTCATTCATGGCATCGCGGATCTTGCGCTTCTGTTGGTCTTCGAGGTGCTTGCGCAGCTTGTTCAGCATGTCGGCACCCAGTTGGTCGCCAAGGGATTCCTTGAATGGGCCAGCAGGAGCGGTTGCCACGCCTGGCCTTGGAGTGAATTTCTTGGCCCGGTCGTTATTTCTTGGCTTCTTATGTTCAATCGTCATCGGGCTACCTCGTAAACTGGAATGGAAAAACGGCAATGTAAAAAAAACCGCTAGAATTCCAAGCGAGGCAAGGGGCTAAGAAGTGATGAGTTATGAGCAAGGAGTAGCTCGAATCGGATCTTTGGCCTACAAAACAATCCGTTCAAATTCAGAAATAATGTCACCCAAGATACGATATGAAGATCTTTCGCAGTTGCGAAGCGGCATGTTCGAGGTTGTCGTTCACAATGGTATACTCATATTTGCCCTGCTTTTGAGCAAACTCCATCTCTTTGCGAGCATTTTCAAGGCGCAAACGAATAACCTCATCTGCATCTGTGCCACGCGAACGCAACCGCGTTTCAAGCTCTTCCAAAGAAGGCGGCAATACAAGAATCCCAACGGCATGTGGATACGCACGGTCAAAATTCACTTTCCCAAACACATCCAAATCAAAGAAAAGACTTTGCCCCGAAGCAAGCGTGTCTTCAATAAAGCGCTTAGGTGTGCCATAAAAATTTCCGTGCACCTCGTTCCATTCCACCAATTCATCTGCAGCGATCATCGCTTGAAACTGTTCGCGAGTCTTAAAGAAATAATGCGTGCCATCTACCTCGCCCATTCGAGGCGCCCGTGTAGTGCAAGAAATCGAATAGCGGAGCTGAGGAAATTCGGGCAACACTAAATCCTTTAGCGTCGTTTTACCCGCACCAGAAGCCGCAGACATTACAAAAAGAAAACCGTTCGCCATAAGAACTCCCTGACACCTTTACATTTGACTTACTTAGCCGGCTTATTGCCCGCTTGGCCTCGTACCAAAGGAATGGCAAGCAGCGCCTCTTGTCTACGCTCATGTTCAACTTGATTAGCCAGTCGCAATCTATTTTGTTTGAGCAGAGCAACGTACTGACTTTGGCGAAGTCCAGACTCTGCCACAAAAGCTTCTTCGACGTGCGTGAGTAAGTTAGACATGGTGCCAATGCTATGCAGCATAATCGCTACAAACAAAAACGAAAGCACCATCAAAGAGCCCGCAAAAAGCAAAGCAAGTTTTATATCTACTGTCATTTTGCCCCTTGGAAAAGTGTGGGCAAAAGCCAGTCAGCGTGGTCAAAATCTTTATTGGCCAACGAGTCGACTTCAAGCACCAACGTTTTTACGCCACTCACCTCTACATCAGCTGGAACAAGGTCTTTCGCCTTGACTACCGGGCTCGTCCATAAGGTCTTTCCATCACCCACCACGCGGAACTGCAAACCATCGCCACCTAGCTCTTCGTCGTCTTGCCCAACCAGTGCGGTAAAGCGTTTGTAACGCCCCGCAAGATCGTAGCTGATGCGCGAAAATGCGTGCGTACCCAAGCCTTCGCTGAAGTTTCTACCGGCAACATGTAACGGAGCGCTCTTGACTGATTGATTCGTTTGCAAATCACCCCAGCTCTGTTCGTGCGATACGGGAGTAATCTTCACGAGCGGCGTGGCTTTTCCGAGTGGAAAGAATGCAGAGGTTTCGCGACTAGAAAGCAATGCGCCCGCGCTATCAAATACGGCTAGGCGAATCGTATTGTAGCCAGGAACCATATTCGCATGAGCTAATGTATCCATGATTGCCAAGGGCTGGTAAGGCTTATCGCGCCAAAGAGAATCGTTGAGCCACAGACGATAGCTCCACTTTTTCGGAGATACTTGCGCCAATTGATAACTGACGTGCACCTCTTTTTTCTCTTCGATGTAATTGAATACCCCTAGAGCTGCAAGGGAATTCTGGTCGTACTCTTTCACGCCCTTAATGCGTGCAATGTTCAATTCAAAATTATTGGTGATGATTTCAGAATGCACAGATTCGATTTCAAACTTGCGTTCAAAATCATCGCAAGTCGTTGCAATCCGGTGCTCCACGGCCTTCTTGTGCCATGTCTCACGATCCCAACAATCGAGGCCGCGCACATAGTAAACCTCACCCGCATACTTGGCAAGCAACGCATCGAGTTCACCGCTGCCCATGCTGCGAATTTTGTCGTAATGCATCGACGAATATCCGTAGCCAATGAAGTGCCATGGACGTGCGTAAATGAACAAACGAGGCTTTTCGGGTTGCGAGCGCACCCATTGCAAAATCTGATGTTCTTCGGTGGTAAGGTGATTGCGGTTGTACATGATATCAGCTTTGAAACTATCCTGGTAGCGCAAAGTCATGCACATCAAAATAAAAGCAACGGAGCCAGCCACCAACAAGGAATTGTTCGACGAATCGGACTTCCATTTAAGCCCCATAAACATATTCAGACCACGGAAAATAACCTCGTGCAAAAACAGCGCAGCCAAAAACGCCAAGGTCGGCAAGAACACTAGGGAGTAGCGCTGATTGATTTCAATGGTAAAATCGCCCGACACATTTTCAAGCACCATGTATGTCTGGATATGATACAGCACAAGGAATCCAAGCCACAAGCGAGCTTCCTTTTTATAGTACGCAAGCACAAGCAACGTAAGCGCACCCAGCAATCCTAGAACAGTCGACGAAGTCAAGAATGGGTTGGCAAGCAAGCCATCAGCACCCACTGGAGTTTTCGCCATTACATCCCAGTTGATCGCAAGATCGCGTAAGAAATTTCCGTGTGCAGAAAACTCTCCGCCTTGGAAGTCATAGCCCTGATGATAGCTGATGGTAAGCAACACAGGGATCGAGAAGATCGCAAGGGTTGAAATGAAAGCAGGGAAGCGCAGATCTTTGCTCGAAAGTAAGCGAGGCAAAGCAAAGAGAATAAAAGCACCCAAGCAGAAAACGGTTTCTTGACGAGTCTGCGCAAAGAAGGCGAGAGTAAGCGCGAGCAGCACCCAATGGCGCACAGTATCACGTTCAAAACACCATTTAAGAACGAGCAACGCCAACGCAGAAAGGAACACATACAAAGGCTCCACCGAGCTTGAACGGAACTGGAACATCACCGTAGGCTGCATCAAGAGCAACACCGACGAGACCAACGCCAAGAAGGGAAGACGCGTCCATGCGTATACCGCAGCAAAGAATAAAATCCCCGTTAAGAAATACAAGACAAGGTGGAAAGCAAAAATCCATTGCAGATTTGAGCCAAAGATCGGCATGCCCACCATGTACACAAAGCCCAAGCCGCGCGCCTTGAAGTTATTGGCATTCTTGGCGCAATCGAGTTTGCCATGCACAAACTCACCTTCATCACACGCACCAGCAACCTGCTGCGAGTAAAGATTTTGCGCGGTTGATAAGAAAATCGATTCGTCGCTTTGTACGCGATGACGCCCCTCGATCAATATGCCAGTAGCCAGCGTAGCCACCAAGGTAAACACACCAATCGCAATCAACCAATTGCGCCCAGGGTTAAGGGAGCGAATAAATTTGCCCAGATCCTTGTAGAGATCCACCAACAGCAACACGCCAAGAATCGCCTGTGCTGCAAAGAGCCAGAACGGCAAATTCAAATCGAGCTTGCCTACAATCTCTTTGATGGCAGAGCCCGCCATGGATTCGTTGCCCGCCCAAGCAATGAGGGCTGGAATTGCCAAGCTCACGATCAAAGCAGCGATGCCCGCAGGGTGCTTGATATTCTTTAACAGGTCGAGGATTTTTTTCTGCATGTGAGTAATATAAGTTGAGCGTTATAAATTAAGAGTTAAAGAAGCACCATATCGTTTTTATGAATCACTTCATCGGGAGCTTCTGTGCCCAAGCGAGTTTTGACCACGCTTGTCTTTTGACCCAGAACCAGTTTGAGATTGGTCGCGTTGATCTGAGTAATTCCGCGGGCAAGACGATTGCCTTCTTGATCGCGAATTTCTACCAAGTCGCCTTCAGAAAAGCGACCCATAATCGTCACCACACCTACGGGCAGAACAGAAGAATGCTTTTCACGCACGGCCTTTGCCCCACCCTCATCTAGAGTTAACACCCCGCGTGGTGTACTGACAAACGACAACCAACGCTTGCGGGCATTGAGTTTGTGGCTTGCACCCGCGAACAAAGTTCCTTGCGCAGTTCCCAAGACAACGTCGGCAGGTAACACCTTCATGCCATTGGCTAAGAAGGCATTGCAACCACTCTTGGTCACTGCCTTAATCGCTTCTAGCTTCGATCGCATTCCGCCCGTGCTCACCGCAGAACCAGCTTCGCCCGGCTTCCCTGCCATCGCAAGGATTTCAGCAGTAATTTCGGGCACAAACTGCAGCAAACGCGCTTGCGGATTCTTCTTTGGATTTGCATCAAACAAACCATCTTCGTCGGTAAAAATCAACAGCAAATCGGCATCTAAAAACAACGCAACATCTGAAGAAAGCTTATCGTTATCGCCCACTTTAATTTCAGCCACCGCAACGGAATCATTCTCGTTGATCACTGGAATCACGCCTTTGGCAAGCAAAGCATTGATGGTGTTCTGCAAATTTTTGTAGCGCGCACGTTCACGAAAATCATCGGCAGTAAGCAAAATCTGAGCAGCCACAAGGTCGCGGCGCTTGAACATTTCACGATACGTGTGCATTAAATCGATCTGACCAACCGCAGCACAAGCTTGCTTTTCGGCAATGTTATCGGGCTTCTTTGCGTAGCCAAGAACAGCCATGCCAGTGCCAACCGCGCCCGATGTAACCACAACAACTTCCATACCAGCCTTGCGCAGCGTTGCCACCGACTCACAGAAGCGTTCAATCCACGGAGCTCGCACCCCGCCATTTTCGGAATCAACCAAAACACGCGAACCAATTTTCACCACCAAGCGGTGGGTCTCGCCCAAGATTTTCTTACGTAATTCACTCATGCCCCGAAAAATAGGAAAAGCTCGCCATGGAACGGATCTCAATCTTTCTGCGTCTGTATTTGAATGAAAATACCAGCCCTTCGCAACCCCCTTGCCGCACCATTTTCCTCCACAATGTTCCAGTCACCACTGCGACAAAAGGGAGGTGCATGGTCTCAAGGTGAGGTGAGATTGCGGCCAAGCCGCAATGACGTCGGTGTTGCGTGCAATGACGTTGGTGTTGCATGCAATGACGTCGGCACAGTGTGCAATGATGTGGATGCTGCGGGCGATGACGTGGAATGGCGTCATGCCTTGATGAACTTCATGCGTTTACTGTTGCCGTCACCACCGCGACCAAAAGGAGGCGCGTGGTCTCAAGGTGAGGTGAGATTGCGGCCAAGCCGCAATGACGTTGGTGTTGCATGCAATGACGTCGGTGTTGCGTGCAATGATGTGGATGCTGCGGGCGATGACGTGGGTTGCGTGAGCAATGACAACGATGCGAGCCAACATAAACTCCACTCTAGAACTCTCAACTTTCTTTTTTTTCTCCTCCTCACAGTTTCGCCTGTGTCCGCAGACCCAGATCCGCATTGGCTTTGGCAAGATGGGCAACTCTCTGGTAGTGAAGAGCGTGAATTGCGGCAACTAGACTCCATGCAGGTACTCGATGCAGATACGAGTAGCCACGGACGCACTTTGCTCAAGGCTGCGCTAGATTCAACGGGGCATTTAGTGCGACAGCATTTTGATGTTTCTGCGCACTATGGTTATGCGTATGGGCGCGTGGCTGGCGACTCTGGATTAACGCTTTGGCAAGCGATGCTCAAGGGGAAAATAGGATCGCATGAGCAGGGTGAAATTGGAGTGGGAAACTGGAATGCGCAAGCCCTTAAAATTCCTTGGCCCATGGCCGTGCAACTGGGTGGGTGGAGCATACTGAGTTACGATAAAGTAACAGTAAAGGCCGCAGTAGCTTTAGACTCAGGGGCAGCAGACTCCCTTTGGCTAGCTGGGCTGGGTGTTCACTTTATGCAAAACAGCTTACTTGAACTCGATCTTGTGCGACATCAAAGGACTTGGCACAGCATTGCAAATATCGACACAAAGCATCTACAATCAGCATTTTGGATTCCACTGCAAGCGCAATGGCATGGAGCTCTTGCACAGTTTAAAATCGATGCGCACCCTACTCTACCATGGCTTTTGCGCGAAGACTTTCTTTGGAATTCTGCGGATAGCATACCCACCTGGATGCAACTCACTACAAGGCAAAAACAATCCCAACTGCTAGCCAAAACCACGCTCACACACAACGATTCAAATTGGGAAACGAAGTTTGAATCGCGGTTTCAAAAAACAAAACTTGGCAAAATCGAATGGTACGCCCGCGCGACCCAAACCCGCCAACACCCATGTGCCCTACTGCGATATAGCCTATTCGCCCTTGATTCAAGCGAGCACGCCCTACAAACCAACGCTCGCCTCGAAGCCAATTGGGGCACCTCTCCCCTTTCGCCACGTTTGTTAGGCGCAGTGCAAAAAAACATTGCCCCACACCTTACCGCGCAAGCACCCCAATGGGAATGCGGCCTTACGCACACCTTGGCAAAAGGTTCGTTACTCGAATTGCGCTTAGTGACTCCACCCGATTACACACAAACTCACAGAGCTTGGCTACGCGGCATTGCCCAAGGCCCTTGCGGACAAAAAGCGAGCATCGCTTTCCATTGGAGCCTCGATGTTTACCCACGGCAACACACGCTATTGCAGGCGCCCAAGGCTGATTTAAAAGTGGTGTGGGAGTTTTGAAGAACAGCTTGAAGATAAGGCTTCAAAGAACTTTTATTGAAGTATTGGATTATGCAATGCATTGGGATTGTATCCATCCGTGAGTGCGTTCGCATATTGTGTACTGGGCATGAGTGCAACTCCATTGCGGGATTCGAATCAAGGTGCCATTAGGTCATAAAACATTGGGACAGTTTCGCCGTTTTGTTGATCAACTTTTTTATCTAGATCAACGAGCAAAGCACCAAAGTCAAGAATGGAAAATTTGCATGAGTGCGAAGCCGGAATCCTGTACAATATTTCTGCTATTATCCACGAGGGTTGCGGCAGTACGACGTTTCGTAATTGAATGTCGATGGATCGCGCAGTTTGGATGTGTATAAGCTATCCAAAATCCTCTTCGCTATTGCTGGATTGCTCACAACCATTGGCTTTGTAATCGCGGATTTTGCCATATCAAGGCTTCTTTGTAAATGTACCAATTCGAGATCTACGCAACATTGCTAAGAACCTTGCAAATGCATTTTGCAACGCATAATTCCTGAAATGACAAATTCCTGAGAGTTGCAGCAGACTTATGCTTACCAGGCTTTGTAGCCTTCCGCCTCGCTTCCTGCATCGATTTTGCCGTAGTCTTCGGCATTTCGATGCTAAACGGAATGTCCTTACGCAGCACTATTTGACGGCAAAAAAGACTCATGGCTGCAGTCATACTAAGGCCCAGTTTTTCGAGGATTATTTCGGCCTCTTTCTTAAGACTAGGCTCAAGCCTAGCATGAATCATGGCGCTTTGGCCATAGTAACTCCGTGTACAAAATTCATCCGCGTCTCCCATAAAGGCATAACATTTGACACACAAGTAAATTCACTTATTTACCACTAGACGAACGGATCTCGTTTCTCGTATCGCTTCTGCTCATAATTTTTCCAGTTTGAAAAAGCGTTGGTCTGTCACAAGGACAATCTACGCGCTGCGCGTCAGCCAAGCACTTACACCATACGTTTCTAGTCCCTTACAAAACCAAGCTCCACCGTAAGTTCTTCGATGGTTGGCAAATTTTTCTGTAGATCATGTGGGAGTGTGTGAGTGAGTTGATATTCGGCAATGCCGATGGGCTTGCGGATATCACTAAGGGCATATTCGGCAACGAGTTTGTCCTTGTTCTTACAAAGCAAAAGTCCGATTGTAGGCTGATCACTTTCACGACAAAACTGCTCATCTACGGCTTTGATGTAAAAGTTCAACTTGCCCGCATGTTCGGGCTCGAACTCAACAGTCTTGAGCTCTACCACCACATAACAATGCAATCGCGTGTGATAGAAAAGCAAATCCAGAAAGAACTCGCGTTCGCCCACTTGCAAAGGGACTTGCTTACCCATATAGGCGAAGCCTGCACCAAGCTCAAGAAGAAAATTTTTGATGTGCCGCACTAAAGCCTGCTCCAGTTCCCGCTCGCTGTGTTCTTTACCAATTCCCATAAAGTTTAATATGTACGGATCTTTGAGGCTCTGTATGGCCAAGTCAGACTGTGGCGCAGGCAAAACTTGGGTAAAATTGGTGATTGCCTTGCCTTCGCGCTGCCAAAGGCGGCTTTCAATTTGGTGTGTGAGTACACTTCGACTCCAACCATGGGTAATTGTATTGTTCAAGTAGTAGAAAGCTTCACCATGACTTTTGCACTGAGAAATGACGATGAGATGATGCCCCCAAGGAACACGGACTAATTGGGCAACAGCTTGTTGCCCAATTGAAACGTTGCTTGAGTAGAAGGAATACCATTGCCTTATGTACTTGATATTACGAAGAGAAAAGCCTTTAATCTCTGGAAATTCTGCAATCAGATCCTTGCTAAGTTGCATAAGGAAACCATCACCCCAAGCTGCAGCTTTCTGCTTCTCGATGATATCAGCACCAAGCCCCCAATAGAATTGAAGCATATCCGTATTGACAGCAAGCGAGGCGCGTAATTGGGTGCTGCGAACCCGCGCCTTCACGTCCTTTAGCCATTCTCGGTAATTAACGTCTACCTTGTATTCCATTGGGTGCTCCGTGGTTCAACAGCATTCATATTTCCACAACTAACTAGACGAACGATCCCTGTTTCCAGTTCTTTTTTCGCTCATATTTTTTCCAGTTTGAAAAAGCGTTGGTCTGTCTCAAGGACAATCTACACGCATCACCTTAACCCAGCACTCAGCTTATGCCTACGGCCTGTTACGCTTTAGCGGTTACAGGCCGTTCCTTACACCGACGTGTTGCTTGTGTTTGCGATGCGTGTTGATTTGGCCTTGGGACAATAACGGAGGCTTGGGTAGTCGCAAGACCTAGGGCTTTTCAATCTGGTCGCCGTTGGCGGAGCGAGCCGCCGCAAGTTGTGGCCGAACCTTGTTCGGGAATACCACAACGCCTGCGATCGGTGAGCCTAAGATTTAAAAGGCCGAAGCCT
>Ga0302287_10000822_pt1 | contig 13747 bp, 10 predicted proteins | sample III_Fen_E2_4_FD_200452 | JGI IMG/M metagenome (GOLD analysis project Ga0302287, IMG submission 200452) | Peat permafrost microbial communities from Stordalen Mire near Abisko, Sweden - III_Fen_E2_4 | ecosystem: Environmental > Terrestrial > Soil > Wetlands > Permafrost | place: Sweden: Abisko...
TCGCTGAATATTATTGTATGTTTTTCAGAAATTTATATATTAAAATACCGATTTTTTATTTGTAACAACAATGTAATGTATTTGACAAAACACTGTAATCTGGTCGCAGTTTCTTTGCACCATGAAAAATCAAACGAAACTAAATTTAAAAATAAAAAAATGAAAATGAAAGTTACTCTAAAAAGTTTGGTAATTGTTTTGGGTCTTATTTGCTCAACAGTTGCTTTCGCTCAAGAAGAAAAAGTGGATTCACTTAATGTCCTTGATCAACGCATTACATCAGTTGAAGATGTTTTACTTCAATTGAAAAAACTGAAATTCAGCGGATACATTCAATCTCAATGGCAGTCTTCTCAACTTGACTCTCTTGGAAACAAATCAAATGACATGAAGAATGGTATTACAAAAAACTACCCGGAAGTTGGAACAGGCAGTTATAACCGTTTTGGAGTACGTCGCGGTCGTTTAAAAGCGACTTACGAAGATTTTGGTTGCCAGGCTGTAATTGAATTTGATATTTCTGAGAGCGGATTGAAAACCAAAGATCTTTATTTGAATATACTTGATCCATGGGTGAATACATTCGCTGTTAAAGGTGGGGTTTTTGATCGTCCGTTCGGATATGAAATTGCCTATTCTTCTTCTAAACTGGAGTCGCCAGAACGTAGTCGTATTACTCAAATGTTATTCCCTGATGAAAAAGATCTTGGTGGAATGTTGACTATTCAAGCTCCAAAAACATCTCCATGGAATGTATTGAAGTTAGAAGCAGGATTACTTTCAGGTAATGCTATAAGCAAAGATTACAAGAGTAAAAAAGACTTTGCAGCTCACTTAACTTATAACAAAGCAGAGGCTACAATGAAATATGGTTTTGGTGTTTCTATGTACTCAGGCTCTGTTCTTCAGACTAATGCTAATGTTTATACAATGTCAAACGGAGCATTTGTTCTTAACAATACAGCTTCGAATTTGAATTCATTTGCCGACCGTTCATATTTTGGCATAGATGGTCAGTTCAGTATTGCTTCAGACTTAGGTCTTAGCTCTATCCGTGCAGAATACATACAAGGTAAACAACCAGGTGCTTCAGGAAGTTCCTCAAGCCCTAATGGTTATGATCCTACTACAGCTGCCGCTTTTGACACATATATCCGTAAATTTCAGGGAGGTTATATTAACTTCGTACAGGATATAGCCGGAACAAAACACTCTATCGTGGTTAAATACGATTGGTACGATCCTAACACAGATATTTCAGGACGTCAAATAGGTGTTGCTGCTAAAACAAGTAAAACAGATATGGCTTATTCTACATTAGGCTTGGGTTATTTGTATCGTTTGAATAATAATGTTCGCCTAATGGCTTATTATGACATTGTTTCAAATGAAAAAATTGGCTTGAAAGGATATACGAGCGACTTAAAAGATAATTTAGTAACTATTCGTCTTCAATATAAATTCTAATAAAAAAAGTTACGGGTAAATGCTTACAAGTGACAAATAAAAAATAAAACAACAGAAAATGAAAAAACTTATTTTATCAGTTATGATGGTTTGCGCAATTGCACCATCGTTTTACGCTCAAAAATTAAAAGGTAGTGACACTGTATTACCATTGGCTCAAAAAGAAGCTGAAGCTTACGGTAAGAAAACAGGAAAATCGATTACTGTAATTGGTGGTGGTAGCGGTGTAGGTATTGCTGCACTTTTGGAAGGTACAACAGATATTGCAACTTCATCAAGGAAGATTAAATTTGACGAAAAGGTGAAATTTCAGGAAGCCGGAAAATCGGTTGTTGAAAAGACAATAGCTTACGATGCATTGGCTATTGTCGTAAATCCATCAAATCCTGTTACAAAACTGACCCGTGTTCAGTTGGAAGGTATCTTTACAGGTAAAATCACCAACTGGAAACAAGTGGGAGGTGAAGATATTAAAGTCGTTCCTTACTCACGCGAAACAAGTTCAGGTACATACGATTTTATAAAAGAATATGTATTGTTGAATAAAAACTATGTGAGCTCAATCCTAAGTATGCCTGCTACCGGAGCTATTATCCAATCGGTTAGCCAAACAAAAGGTGCAATTGGTTATGTAGGATTGGCTTATTTGAATTCTTCGGTTAAAGCTATTCATGTTTCTTTCGATGGTAAAAATTTCATAGAACCGAGTGAAGTAACCGCTAAAAACAAGACCTATCCCATCATTCGCCCCTTGTTTTTCTACTACGAAAAAGCAAAAGAATCCAAGTACTTACCTTTCGTGAATTTTATTCTTTCGGACGAGGGTCAGAAAATCGTTGAAAAAGTAGGTTATGTGCCATTGAAAAAGTAATTAGGACTCAGGTATTAGTCAATAAAAAGTGCTGTTGGAATTAGGTCCAACAGCACTTTTTGCTTTAAGTTATAGTGTAACAGCAATTTAATATCGCTGTTGTAACACTGCAATATTACTACAGTTACTTTGCAAATAAAAAAAGACCTTATGTACAATCAAAAATTTTATCCTACAATTGTTATCTCCGACGTGCACCTCGGAACAGAACATTCTAAAACCGCTGAACTGGCGGAATTTCTACGCACGGTAAATTGTGATACTCTTATTCTTAACGGCGATATTATTGATGGATGGCATCTGCAAAAAGGAGGAAAAGGAAAGTGGAAGAAAGAACATACCGACTTCTTTAAAATTATCATGAAAATGATGGAGAACCATAATACCAAGGTAATTTATGTCCGCGGCAATCATGATGATTTCATCGACTATATTGCACCTCTTTCATTTGCCAACATCAATATCGTAAAAGATTATATGCACGTAAAAAACGGTAAACGCTATTATGTGGTACATGGCGACATATTTGATAATGTTACCTCTAAGATGGTGTGGTTGGCTAAACTTGGCGATGTTGGCTATACATTATTTTTATGGGTTAACCGAATTTACAATAAAAATCGGGCTAAAAGAGGATTACCATATTTCTCCCTTTCGCAGAGCATTAAGCAGAAAGTAAAATCCGCCGTGTCATATATTTCCAATTATGAAAATGAGCTTGTTTCACTTGCAAGATCACGACATGCAGATGGTATTATTTGCGGGCACATTCACCAACCAGCTGACAGAATGATTGACGGTATTCACTATTTAAACTCTGGCGACTGGGTGGAAAGTATGTCAGCATTGCTGGAACATGAAGATGGAACATGGGAGGTATATATGCATACCGATGCTACCAAGGAGCAACCAAAGCAAGCCATGGAAGTGATTGAGTTTCCTGCCGGATCAAAGAGTCCAATGAGAGTAGCTTTCTCAAATAATTTCTTTAATCCGTTTTTTTAATGTGTGGTTTCAATCAGAGACAACAAAAAGAAAAACTATATTACTTATGAAATACTTGTTTGTAGTGCAAGGTGAAGGTAGAGGACATTTTACACAAGCTTTAAGCCTGAAGTCGATGCTTGAAAAAAATGGTCACGAAGTGGTGGCTGTGTTGGTCGGTTGTAGTGCCAAACGTACATTGCCCGACTTTTTTACCAGAAAGTTTGAGAATGAAGTTATACAGTTTCAGAGTCCTAACTTTTTGCCTACACCTAAAGGAAAACATTCACCGTTGCTTATAAGTATCTTATATAACTTGCTGTTGTTGCCGGTTTATATCGGTAGTTTACTTACCATACGTCGCGCAATAAATAAAACTCAACCCGATGTGGTAATCAATTTTTATGAATTGATGTGTGGTGTAACTTATGGTGTTTTTAACCCAAAGCCACCCATGATAAACGTGGCTCATCAGTATTATTTTCTAACTCCCGATTTTCGGTACACGGGTGACAATAAGAAACAGTTTAAGTTGTTGAACTTTTACTCACGGCTTACAGCCCTAAATGCGTACAAAATATTGGCATTGTCATTCCGCAGGGAAAATAGCTTATATTATGGCAATATAGCTATTGTGCCACCGCTTCTTCGTGAAGAAGTGCTTCGGAAAGAAACTACAAGTGGCGATTATATTCACGGATATATGCTCAATAGTGGCTATGCTAAGGAACTCGCTGCATGGAGTACTGAAAATCCTGACCAGCCGCTTCATTTCTTTTGGGATAAGAAGAATGTACAAAAGACTGAAAGTCTCACTCCCACGTTAACAATGCATCAACTAAGTGATATACTTTTTCTGGAAAAAATGGCCGGATGTAAGGCTTATGCCACTACAGGCGGTTTCGAATCGGTGTGTGAATCGATGTACATGCAAAAACCGGTTCTAATGGTGCCAACTCATATTGAACAAGAATGTAACGTAATCGATGCTATTAGTTCAGGAGCAGGCGTGGCGGCCAATGAATTTGACCTTGATTTACTGCTTGGTTTTGTGTCGCAATACACCAGAAGCCAGGAGTTTAGATCCTGGACACAAAATGCAGAATCATTTTTTCTGTTCGAACTTACCCGACTTGAATACGAAGAATCCAATATATTTGCGACGCTTTAGTAATTGTCTTTAATTTGCGTAACCTAACCTTTTCTTTCTTTTGAAAAGCTGTCTTCATCTGCCGGAGACGGCTTTTTTATTTTTGCTAATTCAAAAGTAAATCTATACAGGATTATAGACCGAACCCGCTGTTTCTGGACCTACTGTAAGTTGTCCCGACTGAATGTTTTTTGTACTTTTGTGGCTTTTAAAAACGAATTTGCCTTTTGGTAATAAAAAACAAGGTAGAGGAGTTTTTGATTAGTGCTATCATCATGTGCCAAAGTTTAAACCGAATTAAATAATTTAGTAATGAATGTACCTGCTTGGTTAAGAAAAATCATCTCGCATCCTTTTTTCAAAAGTTCAAAAACACATATCTTTTTGTGGCTACTGATCTTGCCACTACTTGCAATGTTCAAGGACGCGAATAATTTCATGATCTTTCGGGGAGTATTTTGGCATACCATTCATAAATTACCACTTTATGTGGCATATCCTGCCGAGTATGATGATTTAAATCATTATGGAGTTTTTTTCAGTACCATTGTAGCTCCTTTTTCGCTGCCGCCTGTTTGGTTGGGAATGTTCTTATGGTTAGTGGCATTGAGTGCAATTCTATATTTTGCAGTAAAGAACCTGCCTGAAGCAAATAAGTTGTTTATTTATTGGTTTTGCGCCAACGAATTACTGACAGCACTTTACATGCAGCAATTCAATATTGCAATAGCAGCCTGTATATTGTTTTCGTTTCTGTTTATAGAAAAAGAGAAAGATAGTTGGGCAGCTTTTTTCATAATGTTGGGAGTGTTTGTAAAATTGTATAGTATCGTTGGTTTGGCATTTTTCTTTTTTTCGAAAAACAAAACGAAATTTATCGGTAGTTTGCTGATGTGGTCTGTTGTATTTTTTGTTTTGCCTATGTTGATCTCATCTCCGTCTTACGTATTGGGGCAATACGTGGACTGGCTGCGTGTGTTGTCTGAGAAAAACGACTCCAATATGTTTGCGGTTCATCAAAACATTTCACTGCTGGGGATGATACGGAAAATATCAGGAATAGCTACTTATTCCGATTCTTATATTATTGCTGTTGGCATGGTGCTTTTTGCTCTTCCATATTTACGTTTTAAGCAATATGCTAATCTCTCATTCCGGTATTTTATATTAGCATCAGTTTTGCTTTTTGTTGTTCTATTCAGTACCGGTAGTGAGTCCAGTGGTTATATTACCCCTTTGATAGGAGTTGCTATTTGGTATACAGCTGCATCCTGGAAACGTGGTAAATGGGATCTGGCTCTTCTTATATTTGTGTTTGTAATTACCAGCCTGTCGCCGACAGACATTTTTCCACACATTATACGGAAAACTCTGATAAAACCATATGCTTTGAAAGCTCTACCTTGTACGTTGGTGTGGCTTAAACTATGCTATGAGCTTTGTACTCGCGATTTTTCGGCAAAACAGTTAAACTCTGAGAGTGAAGTGAAAGTAACTCTTAAATCTGCATAGTTTTTGGACTGATTTTTAATTGAGTTTGTTCACAGGATGAATGAAAAAGTGGATGTAGGCTTGTTGCTCTGATTAAAAGTGTATAAAATACGCTTAAAACTTGGAAGTTTGATTGGAATAGGGTAATTTTGCTCCCCCATTTAATGTCGTTCTTGATGAATTCAATAAAATTTTTCTACCAAAACAAAAAATACTTTGCTTCTGCTTTTCTTTATTCCTGCTTTAGTCTGATTTTTAGCACATGGGTTACCTATATTCCACAAGTAGCCGAAAAGCTTGGAATCTCAGAAGGAAGAATAGGTAAAGCAATATTTTTTTCAGCTCTGGGTGCCTTTGTCATGATTCGAATCTGCCGTCACTTTGTTGATAGGGTAGGGGTTGGTCGATATACTTTCTTCGCATTAATTGCCTACATTGTTTCTTTTTATGGTCCTTTCCTGGCTAATAGCTATAATACGTTATGCATTAGTCTGTTTTTATTCGGCATGTGTGGATCTTCTTTTGCTATTTCGCTGAACTCACTAACAGCCACAATTGAAAAGCAGGATGAAATCTATATAATGTCAAGAAGTCATGCTTTTTGGAGTATCGGGGGCATGATAGGTGCTGCTACAGGTAGTTTTTTTGCTGTCCTTTTGCACAATCCGATTTTACATATATCCATTCTCGTTGCAATTATTTTGATTATTCATCTGAGGTTCAAATCATTTTATTGTAATCGTAAGGGCGAAGTTGTACAGCAGGAAAAGCGACACAAGAAGAATTTGAAACCATTATACGCTATAGCCGTTATCGGGCTTGTTACAATGGTTTCCGAAGGGGCTATTGCCGACTGGAGTGCATTGTATATGAAAAAAATAATCTTCCTGGATATGCAATATGTTGGTCTTGCATACGCAGCTTTTTCATTTGCAATGATGATTGGACGTTTTACCGGTGATGCCTTAAGTCTTAAGCTGGGTTCGTGGAGGTTGATAACATATTCAATCCTAACCGGAATAATAGGATTTGTGCTGGTGTTGATTCTTAACCCTGTTGTTTCCATTATAGGTTTTTTTGTAGTAGGTATTGGCTTCTCGGTAGTTGTGCCTGAAGTATACAGATTAGCTTCACAGGTGCAAGGAATACAAACAGCCGATGGAGTCTCGTTTATTGCAGCTACTTCTAATATAGGTTTTCTTGTTGGCCCTGTAATGTTAGGTTTTGTGGCTGATTTCAGGTCTCTGCATTTGAGTTTTATGCTGCTTACAGCATTTGTTAGTCTTGCTTTTTTTATTGCTTTTACAAAAAATTACCGATTTAAAAAGTACTCATTATCTAAAGCAGAGTAATTACCTTTAAAGATGAAGTTAATTCTTGTATTTATAACAATTAAGTAGCAAAAAAAACTACAAAAATGTATCAATGTAGAAAATAATACTTATATTCGCCTAGTGGTTCTTTATTTGAAAAGTATTAACGAATATTTACTCAAATGAAAAAGGTCGTAGATGAAAGTATTAAGCAAAGGACAGAATGTAGCAAGGATTTCTGTTGCTTGAAAAACGGGAAATGTTCCTGTTTGAATATGAAAATCGACAGGTTTTTATCTGGAGATATTTTATTTATTAATTGCCAAGATGAGTCCTGTGAATACAGAATGATTTTTGGTAACTCTGTTATTTGTAAGTGTCCCACCAGAATGGAGATTTTTAAAAAGTACAATCTCTAGGATATGAAAAAGAATCATTATACCATACAATAAAAAATTATATAAACCAGTCAGGCAGTAATTACAAAAATAAAAGGAGACAAAGTTCAATCGAGCTTTGTCTCCTTTTATTTTTATAATATGTTTGTTCTTAGGCTATAGCATCTTCTATTTACCTGCTCTTTTATACAGTCAATTATGCATCTGTTACTAGACCAGAGCCAACCATTCGTCCCAGTTTTTATCCATTCATCCCAGCTGATAGTCCTTTTGTCACATAGTTTCGCAATACATCCCAGTTCTTTTCCGGTCTAATTTCTTTCATATACGTTTGCACAATAAAAATTTTAATGCAACAACAAATGAAAAAAATGTCTTTACTCTTATTACTCCTTTATGCCGGAGTATTTAGCAGTTTTGCTCAACAGTTTAAGGTGGAAGGTAAGGTGCTGAATGAACAATCTAAACCGCTGCCTAATGCCAATGTTTTTATAAAAGGAACCATCGATGGTGCCTCTACTGACTCGTTAGGAAATTTTAGTTTTACAACCAATAAACAGGTTGAAATGACATTGTGTGTACGAATGCTTGGCTATGCAGAATTCAATACACAAATTTCGGATAAAAAATCAACAGCATTGGTACTGAATATGAAACCGGATAACATTACATTGGATAATGTAGTGGTTTCTGCAGGTAACTTCAGGGTGAAAGGGAATAGCCAGTTTGGAAAAATGTCTGCTGTTGACATTGTCACTACAGCCGGATCTACAGGAGATTTATATCATTCGCTACGGACGCTACCGGGTGCTCAAATGGTTGGTGAAAGTGGTAAGTTGTTTATTCGGGGAGGGGATAGTAATGAGTCGCAAACGTACATTGATGAAATGCACGTGCTCTCACCTTATACTGCCACCGGCGATAATATGCCGGTTCGAGGGCGCTATTCACCTTTTATGTTTGAGGGAATCAATTTTTCCACCGGTGCCAGCTCATCAGAATACGCTCAGGGGCTTTCGAGTGTGTTAGCGCTCAATACCAAAGATGTTAGCCCGATTATCAAAATTGGAGTGAATGCCTCTTCTGTTGGATTTAGCGGAGGTGGAACCCGCGCATTCGAAAAAGGATCAGTTTCTTTGAATCTCGATTATCAAAACGTCAAGCCATATTATTCCATTGTACCTAACAAATATGACTGGGTAAAACCATATCAGCTTTTCTCCGGAAGTGGACAAATTCGGTTCAATCCAAATCAGACTACTGTTTTCAAAACTTTTGTAGGATACGATAAAACTTCCTTTATTCAACATATTGCTTCATCAACTAACCAACCTACAAGAAATTTAGCATTCAACGATGAAAATTTTTATCTGAATTCCACTTTTCAGAAAACCACGGAATCGGGTTATAAAATTTTTGCAGGAGGAGCATTTTCTCTCAAAAATCAGCATGTAGATGATGCGCTCATAGCAACTGATTCATATCGGAATAAGGAATGGGAAATTCATTTAAAAACCAAAGTAAGCAAACGTTTTGCCGATTTTCTCCGGTTGAATGTTGGATTGGAAAATTTCTTTCGGCATAACGACATAGTTTATTCTTATGCCTCAACCGTTCATACGGACTCAATAAATCATTCAATCAGTGCTTTATTTGCATCTGCCATTTTCAATATAAACTCAAATCTATATGCTGAGCTTTCGGACAGGGTGGAATATACCAGCATTAATAATATGTGGAGGTCAAATCCGCGTTTGTCTCTTACTTACAATATGAAGAATGGCGTCCACTTCTCGGGCGTAGTGGGTCAATATACCCAACTTCCCGAAAACAAATATCTGTTGACCAAGAATGATTTGCGCACTGAGAACTGTATGCAATATGTTGGAGGCATATATTACGAAACAAAAAACAAAGTTTACAGAGCCGAGACTTACTATAAAAAATACAATGATCTTGTACTTGAGCAATCATCTTCTCTCACCTCTGACGGCTACGGTTATAGTAAGGGGCTGGATTTATTCTTTAACGATCGGGCATTATTCAAGGGTTTTGAATACATGTTGGCGTATTCTTTCAATCTGGCTAAAAGGAAGTACCTGGACTATACCGAGCTATCAACACCTCAATATGCCACTATTCATAATGCTACAGTTTCAATCAAATATAATATACCTGCTTTGAAAAGTATTTTGGGCGTGACTAATAGATTTGCCAGTGGCAGGCCCTATCATGATCCGTCAAAGAGCGGTATTATGAATTCAACTACCGGATTTTACAACAGTGTGGATTTGAGCCTCACATATCTGGTGAGTCAGAAGGTAATTATTTATACTTCAGCAACCAATCTGTTGGGACGACAAAACACCTATAATTACAACTTTACTAATGACACAACTAATCCGGATAGGTATATGAAAACGCCTGTAACCGACTCCAGTAAGCGTTTCTTTTATATAGGAATATTTATTACTCTCAGTGGAAAAACCGCCTACGATGTTTCAAATTTCTAATTATTAATATCTAAAATTCAATTAAAATGAGATCAATTAAATGTTTTTTGAGTAGCTTATTACTCATGTTGTCGATTGTTGTTTCGGCGCAGGATTTTGCACCGGTAGTTCATAATGTAAACAAAGCGCAGGAAGTCTCTGATTACATTCAAGTCAGAAGTCAGCTAGAAAGATTCCAGCTTGCTCAGCCTCAGCTGTCACTTGCAACATATTATCTGACCTACGTGGATATTCAGTTATCTTTGGTTACTCCGGATGCTGATAAAAAGACTAAGTATCTTGCTGAAGCAGAAACTTATCTGAACAAACTTTCCGAATTGAAAGACATAGATAAATCTGAAGTTTTCACACTGAAAGGGCTGAGATTATATGCACTTATGGCTTCTGACCCTCAGGTCAATGGTCCAAAATATTCGGGAGAAATAATCAGTGTATATGCCACCGCACTAGCAATAAACCCGAACAATCCCAGAGCAATTATCTTGGCTGCTTTATTTAAAGATGACATGGCTAAATATTTACATAAAACTTACGAAAGCTTTCCGAAAGACATAGAGAAAGCTTCAGTTCTTTTTGCCGCTCAGGATTCAACAATGCTCACACCTACCTGGGGAAAGAGTTGGGTAGATTTTGCGTTGAGTAAAAAGTAAATCAGTTTTTTATCTATTGGAAATTTTCAGTTCCGATTTGCAACCCGGTAGCAGCGATGTTATAAAAAGGTTACAAATCGGAGCTGAATTTGTCATATTTCACTATATAAATAGCTCTTTAGTGCATGCTTGTGCAAAATTATAATAACTGAATGATTATTGTTGTTATATTTGTTTTTCAGGCTTCAGCAAGTTGTTTTTTGTGATGATAAAATGAAAGAAATCACCATTAAAACAACATAATTATGATCCCAGACGATTAAAAGCTAAAGGCCCCAAACGAATTTATTTTATCATTTTTGCTTTGACCCGATTATGAACTTAATTATTCAAAATTACAATCTGTTGGTTGATGATTATCAGCTAATTGAAGAAAGTGTGACAGAAACAAATATTCAAAAGAAAGGAGAAATCCTGCAGAGCATCTTTTCTATACTAGCTGCCTGTGAAATTAAGCCTACTAAGGTAAAAAATGCCGTACCGGCGCATAAATTATTAGAGAAAACGAAGTGTCTCCAAGCTCAGATAGTAAAGCTGAAAAGCGTGGAAAGCTCGTTGGAGGCGAAAGAATTTCTGGATATTCTCATTAAACGCAAACTGAAATTAGAGGAGAAGTTACATAAATTCAGTGCAAAGAAAAAGCTTAAGTTTCCCGTAATAAAGAAGAAAAAAATAGACAAGGATAAGATATACAGGAAATTTGATAAATACTTTTACAAACTCATTGAACGCTTGTCGATAGAAAGTATTGAGGATGCAGAAGATATATTAAGCGTTCAGGTGAAATTCAATAAGTTTCAAACTATTGTGGAGGTTTTGTCGTACATAGATAAAATTGATAGAACTAAGCTTGAAAAGTTGAGACTTTATCAGGAAGCTTTCGAAGAAATACTGAATTTCGAAGCTTTAATTCAGAATATGAAGAAATTCTACAAAAAAGCAAAGCCTGCAGAAGAGGCTATTATTGAAACTCTTGAGCTGACTCAAAATGTGTTAATCGAAGGTTTTGATAATCAGAAAGGGGTGATAATAAATGATTGCAGAGCTGTCATTCTTCTGAAATAATATTATTAAAACGAACCCGTCAAGCTGACTCTAATCTGCTTAACGGGTTTTTGTTGAATAGTTTATAAACGAGTATCTTCCAATTCTACACTCTGGTTAACCAGATTCTTATCTTTCCATTTCATATAAAGCATGTGTATAATCCCATCACTCAATCCGATAGTAGGTACGATTATGCTACCGGCTCCGACGCTCTTTGCCACCTCGGTATAAATATCCGCTGCCAGCGTTATCACGTCCGCCCTATCTGGTTTTAATTTGAAAGTGGCTCTGCGTTCATCTACTGTAAGAGCTTTTAGTTTAGTATTTAGTTCTTCCAGTTTTAAGATGGAGAGCTTATTGTTTTTGCGAACTTTGGCCAGTGTGTTTAATTTTATGATGTTTCCACCCGACCCAATGATATCATTGAATTTATACAATACTTTTAGTTCCGATAGATCGGCGTTTAATCTCTCGTATTCTTCACTTTTTACTTTATTATTGAGTAGTCTAACCGTCCCGATATCGTACGATTTAGACTCAATCAGTTCTCCTTTTGTTATCACACTTATCTCGGTACTACCTCCGCCTACGTCTACGTATATGTAATTTAAATCTTTATTTAAACTGTCAGCAAAATGACTTTCGTAAATAATGGCTGCTTCTTCTTGCCCGGATATGATTTCTATTTTTATATTTGTCTCTTTACTGATTTCTTTGACTAATTCTTTCGCATTTTTTGCATCTCGCATTGCTGCGGTGGCACAGGCTCTGTAGTCAGTAATATCGTAAATTTTTATCAATTGTTTGAAGGCTTTCATTAGTCTTACTAATTGCTTTGCTTTCTCGGTGCTTATTTTCCCGGTGACGAATGACTCCTGACCCAAACGGAGAGGAACGCGAACCATTAATACTTTCGTAAATGTTTCTGTCGAATCTCCGGGCTCTATACTTTTTATCAAAAGACGAACAGCGTTAGAACCTATGTCTATGGCTGCAAATTGAATACTACTCATATTTATCTATTGTTGGTTGTTAGTTATAAGCTTGACTGTTCATCAAACAAGCTCTTTTCATAATTGTTTTTGTACAGAAGGTACAGTTCCTCCTGCGATCTGAAGGGAGCTTCGTCATCGGAGCCATTTATATTGTTTTTTCCTGACCCATCAATAATTCGTGCTTTCACGTTGTCTTTCAGTCCAAATTCTATGATTGTTTTGAGCTGCTTCTGAATTTCCCGGTCATAAATCGGAGTGTATACTTCCACCCGGTTGTCCAGATTACGCGACATCCAATCGGCTGAGCCGATATAATACCGCTCTTCACCTCCATTGGCAAAAATCAGTATTCTCGAATGTTCCAGATGACGGTCGATAATACCCAGTGCTTGAATGTTTTCACTAATGCTTTTAATGCCAGTAGTGATTGAGCAATTACCCCGCACCAGCAGTTTTATTTTTACGCCTGCACTTGATGCCTCATATAGCTTTTCCACTATTTTCTCATCTACAATGTGGTTTATCTTACAATAGATATAAGCAGGTATGCCTTTTTTTGCATTATCTATTTCGGCTTTTATTAAGCTGATTATTTTCTTACGCATGTATTGCGGAGCAACAATCAATTGTTTAAACGTAGGATTGAGATACGGTTGCTCTAGAAATTCAAAAATACTTTCCACTTCATCAACAATGGCTTTATGAGCTGTCATCAAGGTAAAATCTGTATAAACCGTTGCGGTACCTTCATGAAAGTTACCTGTGCCTATACAAGCTATGTTTCCTTTGCGGGCAGAGATGTGAGCCAGCTTTGAATGTACTTTAAGACCCTCTACTCCCAATATCACTTTAATCCCTGCATCTTGCA
>Ga0302287_10000824_pt1 | contig 13745 bp, 12 predicted proteins | sample III_Fen_E2_4_FD_200452 | JGI IMG/M metagenome (GOLD analysis project Ga0302287, IMG submission 200452) | Peat permafrost microbial communities from Stordalen Mire near Abisko, Sweden - III_Fen_E2_4 | ecosystem: Environmental > Terrestrial > Soil > Wetlands > Permafrost | place: Sweden: Abisko...
CGGAATATATTTTCAGGGAAACAAAACACTAAGGGTAAGTTATGTCGATTAAAAGGAATTTGGCTGTTCTTGTCATCGCAGGGGGCGCTCTGCAACTTCTTCTTGGCTGCTCCGATAGCCAAACACCAACAACACCAGGGCAGCTATCTTCGGGAGTTGCTCTATCTTCCACCACAATTCCAACTTCGTCAGCAACGATTCCGCTTGGGAGTTCTACAACCACTATTGGAAGTTCTACGACTATTCTTTCTAGCTCTACACCTATCATACCAACGACGTCTTCTAGCAGCATCAAAATCACAACGTCGTCTAGCAGTACCAAGATCGTAGCATCTTCTAGCAGCAAAACGACCACGACATCTTCGTCTTCGAACTCCGTTCTATCTTCATCTACTGTTGTCATTAACCCTACCCTACCTCAACCCGTTGCTGGAGCAACCACGAAAAACGGTTGGAACTCTCGCTATTGGGATTGCTGCAAACCCAGCTGCTCAAACCGCGAAAATATTGACACCAACGCGAATCCGTTTGGCATTGGAAAGAACTGTAGCATCAATAACACAGAAATAGCAGCATTCACACTCAGCCCCAATGTCAGCCAATATTGGACTGGGTATCAATCCACGCCTAGCGGCTGCACAACGGGTGGCAAGGCTTATACCTGCTACAGCCAAGCACCTTACGCTGTTAACGATACCATCGCCTATGGCTACGCAGCTGTTCCCGCCTCGGACGCATCTTGCGGCAGGTGTTTCATGGCCACCTTTGATGGGGGAAACCATGACAATCAAATCAAACAAGCTCACAAGCTTCTCAAAGGAAAGCACATGGTCGTACTTGCTTCGAACATTGGAACAGATGTGACGGCAGGTCAATTTGACATCATGATCCCAGGTGGTGGCATGGGCGTTTTCACTGGTGGATGCGCAGCCGAATGGAACGTTAGTGCTTCAGACCAAGCAACCGTGGGTGCACCCTATGGCGGATTCTTGACTTACTGCCAACAAAGCCTTGGGTATGATGCGACTGTTTCCGCGTATCAAAGCTGCGTCAAGAATATGTGCACCAAACTCTTTGGAGCCTCTGGACGCGAAGACCTACTGAGCGGCTGTAACTGGTTTGCCAACTGGATGTATGCAGCCGACAATCCAACGTTCACATACACCGAAGTCCAATGCCCTGCTGAGCTGACAGGCGGTTATCGCTCTACCATCAATACAACCAAAGCAACAACCCTTACGCCTTAATTCAGCCTTTGAAATTCATGCAGAAAAGGGATGCTTTGGCATCCTTTTTTTAGCCACAACAGGCTTTCAAAAACATTTTCAGATGAATTTGCACAGGAGCTAAGACGTTACGCCTATGGGGAGTTCGCTGTTATAATTTGACTACGACTTTGTGGGCCAATACTCTTTAGGAATCTTAACCAACTCTCTCGCCAGTCTGATTTTGACACTCTTCACAGGAAGAAGCTCTACACCATCTTTATCAACGCGAATATGGGGTTTCTTCAGGATGGGGCGCAAGATTTCGGTAGCAGCATCAAGTTCTTCTTCACCAGGAAAGTCCGTGCTTGGATCGTGAGTATCCCCTGTGATATAGATGAGCGTATCGTAGCGTAGCTCTGTCAATTTTTGTCCAAGGTCTGAAGTGGAAGCAAGATCATGAGCTACCATAATCACCTCGCCAATCCATTCTTTGTAGTGCGAAATATCGACTTCGTACACATCCATGTCATGGTGGACAATCGCGGCAGCCTTGTCCAAATTTTTCAACGTCGAACCAACCATTCCGGTATACACCATTCCCAATGCAGCAACCCTCTGTTTCAGCTGAATATGCCGTTCATATATTTCGCGATTTGCAGAAACATGGAAGTGCTTTTGTGTGGAATCGTTCATGCATTCTCCTTGTCAGTTGATCATAACATTAACAAAAGAATAATACATTGATTCTTTACGCAAGAAAGCCTTGACAATACTCATGGAATCTTTTGACGTGTATGGTTTCCTAGATTAACTCCATGAGCATCGCCGTCACCATTGTTTTCATTCTCGCTTACGCAGCAATTGCCTTGGAACATCCCTTGCGTTTGCACAAAACAGCCTCGGCGTTGTTGGGCGCAGCTTTATGTTGGGCGCTCTATGCAATTATGAGTCCCAACCGAGCATTGGTGCAAAGTCAGTTGGCAGAACACTTGGGAGACACCGCAGGGATTATTGTTTTTTTAATGGGTGCCATGACCATTGTCGAACTCATTGACGCGCATGGTGGCTTCGCCATTGTCACCGACCATATTCATACACGCAATCTGCGCACGTTGTTATGGATTATCGCAAGTATCACTTTCTTTTTGTCCGCGGTGCTCGATAATTTAACCACGACTATTGTGATGGTTTCGCTTGTGCGCAAGTTGCTTGCGAAGCGCGATGATCGTCTTTTATTTGCTGGGATAATTATCATCGCAGCCAATGCGGGCGGGGCTTGGAGCCCTATTGGTGATGTGACGACCACAATGCTTTGGATCGGTGGGCAAATTTCTGCAAGCGCAATTGTCTCACATATTTTCTTTCCGAGCGTGATAAATCTGCTGGTACCGTTGCTTGCGCTCACCTTATGGATGAAGGGCTCTACGGACTTCGCGACTAAGCAAGTAAATCATTCCAAAGAAAATGCGCTGGTAACGCAAAATGAAAAGAACATCATTTTCGCAGTGGGAATTGGCGCATTGCTTTTTGTTCCTGTGTTTAAAGGAATCACTCATTTACCACCATGGCTTGGCATTTTATTTGGACTCGGCATACTTTGGACCGTCACCGAATTTATGCATCGCAAAAAGCCAGAACACCAGTTGGGAGTAGCCAGCGCTCTGCAACGCATCGATATGCCTAGCGTGTTATTCTTTTTGGGAATTCTTCTTGCAGTCGGTGCTCTGCAGGCAACCGGACAGTTAGATGCAATGGCTCTTTGGCTAAGTCACGTAGTAGGCAATTTAACAGGCATCATTATGCTGAGCGGTGTGTTGTCTGCAATTGTGGACAATGTACCTCTAGTAGCTGCAGGAATGGGCATGTATCCCCTCGATCAATTCCCACAGAATCATTTTATTTGGTCATTACTTTCCTATTGTGCCGGCACTGGTGGCAGCATGCTTATCATTGGCTCTGCGGCAGGCGTTGCAGCCATGGGCATGGAGAACATTCGCTTCGGATGGTATCTTCGCAAAATCGCGCCCTTGGCAGCCTTGGGTTACTTGGCGGGAGTGGGTGTTTATTTGCTGCAACATTTTGTGTTTGGTTTTATATGAAACACATTCTTCTCGCAACAAGCATTGCGTGCACGCAAACGCCTACGATCATAGATTTTGCAAGTCTTCCCAAGTCAACACAGCCTGAAGCCACAGCAATACAAGTGGACACGACGAAAAAGCAATTCGAGCCATCCACTCCAACGCACATCGATTCTAATCAATCAACCCAACCAGCGATGACAAGCCCCAAGTCCCCTCTGGGAAAATTTATACTGGTTGGTTTCGATCCCTTGAAGCTTTATGTTGCTTGGGTTGACAAGGGTTCTGGCTATGAACCGATCTGCCAAATGTCTTGCGAATCATGGGTACCAACACATACACCCATCCATGTAAAAATCACACCAGAAGATACCACGAGCGTCCACAAAATTCAAGACGACCTTGCTGCCAGTAATTTTACGTTAGAGCCTGGGCAAGAGATTACCGCACACTTGCGCTATGAAAAAGAAAAAGGGATGCTTGCTGCAAGCCTACTGCTAACACCCATCAGCGGCTTTGGCCTTGCGTGCCTTACCTACCTTGACGGGGGAGGTGGTAGCCATATCGACTTTAAAACACGTTACATCTTTGGCTCAGTACTTTCGGTAGCCACCTCAATCTTTTATTACCAAAGAACGATCCACCCTCGCCTAACTTTAGACCAGCCTCAGCTTATGGCTACCCCCCTAGTAACCCCTGCGGGACAAGTGGGTGCAGCAATAAGCAGGCAATTCTAGCCGCGATCTACAACACCTTTACCATCTGCACAGTGGCGGTCTTGACACGAATAATAAAGAGCGCACTAGCGGGTACCGCAAAACGTTCATCCCTTGCAGCATGCACCTTAGAAGCCAGCAAGCGACCTTGCGTGTTAAAAATCTCGACTGTTGCTCCGGTCGGAATTTGCGAAACTAGCAACAAGTGATCGGTCTTGAAAGCCTTAAAGGATGGGGCTTGAGAGGCGATCTGCGGCAATGTCTTTACCACAGTTCCACTTGAACCCGAACTGGTATCTGCAGAGTTCGTATCGCCATAGACAACGCCGCGGCCGTTGGTACCAACGAACACAATTCCAAAGGTGCGCATATCGCCAGTAATCGCAAAGTTGATCGCACCATATTGATGCGAGTCATCGTTCACGCGGATCCATGTTGCACCCATGTCTGTGGACATATACACACCAGTCTTGTTAGAGACCATGCCAGTGATAAACACCGTTGGGTATGTACCACCATCGATCGCTTTTCCGAAGCCAACCACATCTGCTTGCTGCACGGTTGCCGCAGCAACTTGGGCTATTGTTTTTCCACCATCTTGAGTTAGCCACAGACCTTGCTTGCCCGCAGGAATCCATACGTGGCCAAGATTTCCGGGCACGGCTTTGATCTTCGAACTTGAGGTAGGAACTTTCACAGTAGATGCCGTATACGTAACGCCGGTACCAGTATAAAGCAAGCTATCCTTGAATGCATAGAAGATGGAATCGCTCACACGATCCGAAGCAACATAAGCATCGATGGGAAGATTTGTTTTTGCCAAACCATAAGCAGACCCCGCATAAACAGACTTGCCTGCAGCAGCCCACATAAGGAACGAGCCCTTGGCAGACATAGCGACAGAGCCATCTGCATAAGTTGTATCGAGCGCATAAACCTTTGTCCAAGTCTTTCCACCGTCACCCGATGTTGCCAGATTATTTTTTGCCTCATATTTGTCAGGAGACGCGGTACCTACGCGCACAACGGTTGTAGGGCTAAGCTCTGCATAGTCGATGCTCGAAGTATGGCCAAAGCGTGGAGTTTGAAACATCTGTGTAGACGCATGTAGGTCTGTATGTGTAAAGCCACCTATATCGCCAACGCCAGTAATCAACTTGACATCAGCGTTTGCACCTGTTGCAATTGGAGGAACCGCTAATGAAAGCACAGCGCATTCTTCAATGCCTTCCGCAAAAGAACTGAGCTTCACCTTGTTGGCCGAGCCCCAATCGGTTAGGTTGTTAGTGCCGTAAATCGTTGCACCGGTGCCATACATCATCTCTGTAGAATCAAATGGATTGATCGCCATGGAGCCCATCATCCAACCAAACTTTTGTGCCACCACATCAGGCCACTGGTCTTTGACTCCCCAATTGAGCCAAGGAAAAGTAAGCACCATTTGGTATTTAAATGAGGCAGAAGGATAGCTGGTAAAATAGAAGCTGCGAGTCCAACTTGCACCGCCATCGGTAGAGCGGTAAATCATGTTATCGGGCCACCAGCTGTTGAGCGTGCTCACCATAATCACATTTGAATTTTGTGGATCAACAGTGAGTCCACCGTAGCCGTACCAAGGCTTCTCGGTCTGCAATGTCGCTGTTCCCCAGGATTCATCTTTCCAATGGCTATGCGGAGTAATGTCAGTCCAAGTTTTGCCTGCGATATCATACTTCCAAACTTCACCATAAGAGCCATCGTATGGGCCACCCTTATTGTTGTAGTCCACATAGAGAACACCATTGCGAATAATTCCATGATGAGGCATGATATGACTTGTATCTGGACCAAGAGGCTGGCCAGCAACCGGAGCCCATGTGGCCCCCGCATCTTCACTCATGTACAGAGTCGAGCCAGCCTTTTGCGCTACTCCCGCAAAGAGTCGCTGTGTTGCCGTGCCCAAGGTAGAACTAGACTTATCATAGGCAACCCAGACAATGCCAAGTGGATCTGCGGTATAAGCGTATGCGCTGTCTTGGATGTAATCACCGGTCACAGGAAAGCTCGTCACTTGATTCCAAGTCACACCAGAGTCGATGGACTTCCAAAGGCCTTTGCCAGAGCGTGCACCGAAGTAGAGAATGTTGTCGCTGTTGGGGTCAATACTTAAACGCTCGCCCATGGAACGCCCAGGCATATTGCCGCCAAACTTGATCGGCATGGAATTGCCTTGCCAAGTGTCACCGTAGTTGGTGGAACGAAGGATCACACCATTCATATCGGTCCAATCGTTGGTGTATGTACCCGCTGCGAAATAGCAGATGTTCGGATGAATTGGATCGGTTGCAAAAGATTCACCTCCCAACATATTCCATTGCTCGGGAGCAACCCAATCGGTGAGGGGCTTCCAAACTTTCGTAACCGAATCGCGACGATACAGGCCACCCATATCGGTGCGAGCATATACAAGGCCTGGCTGCGTTTCGCTATAGATTATCCCAGGAACAAAGCCACCACCACCGCCAATTTCCACATTCTTCCAATGGAAAGTTCCCGTGGCAGCAGTAGTTGTGAATGGCAGGATTCCCGCAATGAGCAAGGCGCTGAGCAGGCTTTTTCCAAAGAATTTTGAGGTCATAATTTCCAAAGGGAATGAGTATCGATATTGCGAAAATACCCCACAAATTCCGATCTAGGCAAGCAAAACCGCGATTTTGTTGTCAAGCAAACAACAACAAGTCAACAATTACAGACACTATTTGTCGCCTTTTGTTTTTTTCCGCTGTTGACATTTTGTTTTTTGTCTAGGTTTTAAATATTCAAAGGAGACTCAATGCAGTTCAAGATATCCTCGCTCGTGTCCTTTTTCATGGCGATTTGTACGTCAGCGACAATTTCCCAAGCAGCTATGCCTGTACTGCAAGAGTTATTCAACAACGGGGCACCTCCTTCCGGTTGGTCGCAAAGCAAACTATCCACTAGCGGATCAGAAACATGGAGCGATTCAAGTGGCAATGCGGTCGCATACCTAAACAGTGACACGACAAAAGCTTTAATCACTCCTGCGCTAGATCTTTCCAATACATATGACCCTGTGCTCAGCATTTTGATGCGCTTGTCTTGCCCAGTCTCTGGTGATAAAATCGCTTTAAACATTTATTACCAATCAGACGCTGGTGGAGACTGGACTTTGCTTGAAACCCTTACACCTTCTGTCACAAGCACATCCAAACAGCTTGTGCAGCACCAGGTAATGCTTTATAGCACCTACCGACTCGCCTTTGAAGCACTTTCAACTGTAAATGGCTGCACCGTGAATCTCGACGCGGTGACAGTAGGATCTTCTAGCGAGGCAACCGTTACGGGAGTAGGCTTTGTAGGCGTTGACAATTCGGTTTTTACCGATACTGTTGTGCAACCTACGGCAAATAGCCCTATTGGTGACATTCACTTATCACTCCCCTATAGCATCAACCCTGCGTACCTCAAACCCATTTTCGCAGGGCTTGCCGCAACCACGACTCCCAACGGAACCCAAGACCTCACAAGCCCAATCACCTATACCATGACATCGAACAACGGATACACCACAGCACAGTATAAGCTCACCGTTAATCGCGAACAACCAAGCACATCAGCACGTCTCAATTCCTTTAGTCTTTGCGATTCCACCGGAGCCAACTGCAAGGATTCCGTAACAATCACAGCGCCAGCAACGTCAACCGATACAGGCAGTGTCACGGTTTATCTGCCCGAAGAATCCTATGTCAGCAAGATGACCGTTAAGACAAGCATATCGAGCTACGCCACTCTGCTCAACACACCAACGACAGCAACCTATGATTTCTCTAACACAGGCGCAGGCCTTGTTCTAAAAGTCACCGCACAAGATGGCACAACGAGCAACGTGTACAAGGTGAAAATTTCCTATGTCCATGTAGATACGCGCGTGCTAGAATATTGGCTGTGTGATCCTTACAAATTCGGCATCCCAGCAACATCGATCTGGGATCCAACTAGCGCATTGGACACAGGATTAATTGTGCTCAATCTTCCCTACGGCACGGCAGTCACTTCCTATAAGACTTGCCAAGTTACAGTGTCCACAGGTGTCACCTACGTTGTACAAGGAACCCAAAATACAAAGGGCACAGGCCTACACGTTTTGTTGACTGGGAAAAATGGGACAACCAAGCGCCTCTATGCCGTGCAGGCAAATGTGCGCACTAAGGTTGGAACCGATGCAACCGTGAAGAGTCTCACCGTTTGCAAAACATCTAGCACCAATCCCTGCATCAACGGCGTCTTGACGACACAAGCCACGACAACAACCAATGGTCAGATTGACGTGACCATGTCAGCATCAACCGACCTGACCACATTCACGTATACCTTTGGACTTACTGATCCTTTTGCATACGTCAATGCCGACGACAAAAGACAGCCCAGCGACTGGTGGTCAGGCATAACATCCCGAGTTTTTACCATCACCGCAGAAAACCAAACAACGGCACTGAAGTATACGGTGAACATTCATTTTGCAGACCTGAGTACATCTAGCAAGCTCACCTCGTTCTCTATTTTCCAAGGCGCAGAAGAAATCTTTGGAACCATTGATTCGGTAGCACACACCGTCGCAGTGAACCTCACTACCAAAATGAATCTGGCCAATTTGCTTACCAGCTTCAGCGCGCCACAAGGAGCCACAGCCACTATTAAACCTCAACAATACTACGATTACACCAAGCCTCTTGCGTTCTCACTCACCTCTGCAGATGGTTCATCGACAACCCAATACACGGTTACTGTCTCATTACCCACACCTCCTTCGACAGCGAGGCCAACCGCTGTATTTGCTGGCGTTGAAATTCACATGCATGCAAAGCAACTGACCATTGAGCATGCAAACATCGAAGTACAAAGCATCGGCATTTATGATGTACTTGGTCATGTGGTCAAACAAGCCGTTCACTGCAATGGAACGCAGACATCGCTTGACCTACAGGACTTGCGCTCAGGTCGATACTTTGTCCACGCAGTGACTAGCCATGGTGCCTATACGTGGAATATTATGAACCATTGATTCTCGGTTAAAAACGAAAGCGCCCATTCACTGAATGAGCGCTTTTTTTCAGCACATCGATTACTCAAGTCTTGAACTGTTCAACCACGCGTTTCAGAGTTGCACCAAGCTTTGCAAGGTCTTGCGAAGATTCACTAATGGCCTTCGCGGTATCGGCACCTTCTGCCATAGATGTTTGCATTTGGCGCACACCATCAACTGCACTTCCAAGATCTGCCATGGCATCTTGAGTGGTTTGCGAAACTTCACGCGCCACAGCACTTACGCGGCCAATGCTCTGGGCGACCTCATGTACCGCTGCGGATTGCTCTTCGACTGTGCGAAGAATTGACGACGATGCATCATTGACTTTCCCAACCGAGCCTGCAATCGCTTCAATGGATTCCATCGTTTCACGAACGCCCTTTTGTACAGCATCAATTTGTGCGGTAATTTCAAGCGTCGCTTTGGAGGTTTGCTTGGCAAGATCTTTCACTTCGCCAGCAACGACAGCAAACCCTTTGCCCGCTTCGCCTGCCGTAGCGGCTTCAATGGTTGCGTTAAGTGCCAACAGATTTGTTTGGGCCGCAATATGGCCAATCAAATCCACCACCTTGTTCACTTGATCTGCAAGCGCCTCTAAGCGAGCCATGGCTTCACGACTTACCACAGCAGATGCTTGAGCTTTGCTCGCCTCATCTTTTTCTTGGCGGCAATGTTCTTTCACAGTTGCTAGGCTTGCATTCAATTCTTCGATGGCACTCGCTACCGTTCCCACATCGTTGGACAGGTGCTCCACAGACTTCGTGACACCAAGAATATCGCCACTAGCTTTTTCGGCAAGAGTTTTGACATGAATGGAATTTTCACCCATGTTTGCCATTTGCGCTGAGAATTGCACCGAGGTTGCAGAGAATTCTTCAGATGCTGAAGAGACTGAATGCGTGGATTCTGCAATAGTGGAAATGCTTGTGCGCAAATGCTCAATGAGTTTATTGAATGCTGTTGCAAGCGTTCCCATTTCATCGGAACCATGAAGATTCACGGCCTTACGCAAATCCAGCGTCGAAATGATTTCATGAATAGGATCAATCAGCGATGCGAATCCACGCTTTAACTTTCGATTGATTAAAAGTGCTGCAGCAACAGCTACGATAAGAGCTAACAGGCTTGATACTAATGCAAAATTGCGGACTTCATCTCCAAGCTCCATACTGATTACAGCATTCTTCTCTAAGATATCATTGGTATATGCGACAATCGAATCGATTGAACTTTCGAGTTGATGAATTGGCTCTTTATATGGAGCCATCAACTTATTTCCATCTCCCGCGCTCATTCCTGGTTGAGCAAGGAAGACTTGCGAGACCTGATCAAAGCCGGCTTTGTAGGTTTTGTACTGATCTTTTGAAACGGAATAGAATGAGTGAAATTTTTTCTGAATTTCTGGATCTACTGTAGGCAAAAGAGAGTCCACTTTTGAAAAAGTTTTCAGCATCTTCTCAGAAGCCTTTCCATACTTTTCCAAATACTCTTTTTGCTTCTCTGCGTTACCTGAATTGATGAAGAAATCTTTCTCAAAGCGTCGGTGTTGAAGCGCTATGATTTGAATATCCGTAGCGAAGCCACGCAAAGGAGCAACCTGTTGATTAATTCGCATTAGGGTGTCATCCATTTTGTCGAGGCCATACAGACTCGAAAGCGCCATTGCCAATACAACCAGTATCAACAGCCCAAAACTCAAAGCAACACGCGTTACCATTTTCATAAGATTTTTCCTCCCAGATCCAACCCAAAAATTTTATCATTGAAATCGATGACGGTTGCTGCAGTTCATCCATCTTATTCAACCAGTCATCGTTTGCGCACTTCCGAAATAACACGCATTGCCTCTCTAGCCCTAGGAAAGTTCGACTTTCCCTTGACGTAAACTGCGATTTTTATTAAATTAAGTCCATAGGATTACTAGAATGTTAAACAAGAAAACCAAATATGCGTTGAGAGCCGTTCTGGCACTAGCCCGCCGCAAAGACGAAGGGTTAGTCTTGATCGCAGATTTGGCTGAATCAGAAAACATTCCTAAGAAGTTCCTTGAGCAAATCCTCCTTGACCTTAAGCGCGCTGGCATTTTGGCCTCCACCAAGGGCAAAGGCGGCGGCTACGCTTTAGGTAGACCAGCTACCGATATCAGCGTTGGTGCCGTAATACGCGTCATTGAAGGTCCACTGGCTTTAGTCCCCTGCGTTTCTAAGCAAAGCCCTGGCGTCTGCGAAGAGTGTAATAACCCCATGACTTGCGGACTTCGCGTAGCCATGAAAGAGGTTCGCGACCAAACCGCAGAAATTCTCGACAACACCTCCATTCAATCTGTGATCCGAACCGAAGATGAATTGAGCATGTCCTTAAAAATGAACATCGACTACAGCATCTAAAATTTTTTATTCAATTAATCTACTTATCCGATAGAGTGACTTATGGAAGACAAATGGAAAACAATTCTTGATGAAAGCATCAACGGGCTCCGCTATGGATCCATTGAAATCGTGATTCACGATGGCCGCATTACTCAAATCGAGCGTCGCGAACGGTTCCGGACGATTCCAGAAACCAGCGAAGCGCCTAGCCATTCAAACAACCCAAGGAGATCCACATGAAAAGAATCCTCACCGCAAGCCTCGCACTCGCTCTGACAGCGTCAAGCTGGGCAGCAACCGTCGAACTGCTGAACGTCTCGTACGACCCAACGCGCGAGCTCTACCAAAGCTATAACGCAGCCTTCGCAAAATATTGGAAGGCAAAAACGGGCGACGACGTGAACATCAAGCAAAGCCACGGCGGCTCGGGCAAGCAAGCACGCTCCGTCCTCGATGGGCTGCAAGCAGATGTCGTCACACTAGCTCTCGCCTATGATATTGATGTGCTCGCAGAAAAAGGCCAGCTGATCCCGAAGGATTGGCAGAGTAAGCTTCCCGATAATAGCACGCCTTATACATCCACCATCGTATTCTTAGTGCGCAAGGGCAATCCTAAAGGCATCAAGGATTGGAACGATCTCGTGAAGCCAGGCGTTTCGGTAATCACACCGAATCCAAAAACTTCGGGCGGTGCGCGCTGGAATTATCTCGCTGCATGGGGCTACGCACTTCGCCAATCGGGCGGCAATGAAGCGAAGGCCGAAGAGTTCGTGAAGAATCTATACAAGAACGTGCCCGTACTCGATGCAGGCGCTCGTGGAAGTACGACAACTTTCGTACAACGCGGTCTTGGTGACGTGCTGCTCGCATGGGAAAACGAAGCCTACCTCGCTGTCGATGAACTCGGTAAAGACAAGCTCGAAATCGTTGTGCCACCTTCGTCTATCTTGGCAGAACCACCCGTAGCTGTTGTGAATAAGTATTCAGATAAGCATGGCACAACGGCAGTTGCCAAAGCATATCTCGATTACCTCTACAGCCCCGAAGGCCAAGAGATTGCAGCCAAGAATCATTATCGCCCACGCTTAAAAGTGGTTGCAGATAAGTATGCCACGAGCTTCGCAAAAGTAAACTTGTTCACCATCAAAGAAATTGGTGGCGACTGGACCACAGTGCAAAAGAAGCACTTCGAAGACGGCGGCGTTTTTGACCGGATTTATGGGGTGAAATAGCACGAACACAAGTGGAGAGCGGAGAACGTTAGAGTGGAGAGTTTTGACACCGCTCTACTGCCATATGCGTTGAAACACATTGAGTGGATTAGATGTCACAATTCTCAACTCTCCACTAGCTATGCGTGCTAAAAAGCCTCTTGTGGTTTATATGTCACCACTCTCCACTAATTAACGAAAAAGGTTCCCATGCTTCTCTTCAGAAAAAGATTCTCCGTGCTACCAGGCTTTGCGCCGGCGCTCGGTTTCACCTTGGTCTACTTAGCCTTAGTAGTGCTCATTCCCTTGAGCCTACTAGTATGGAAGAGTTTTGGTCTGGGGTGGGGCGCATTTTTACATGCCGCATTTTCACCACGTGCACTCGCGTCTTACCGCGTGAGTTTTGGATGTGCTGCATTTGCTGCAATCATTAATTTGCCTATGGGTCTCATCATTGCGTGGTCTTTAGTGCGCTACAATTTTCCAGGTCGTCGCATTGTCGATGCACTGGTTGATTTACCCTTTGCACTCCCCACCGCAGTTGCAGGCATTTCACTCACTACACTCTACGCAGCCAATGGTTGGCTCGGCGCTCCCTTGCTAAAGCTTGGCTTGCGCGTTGCCTATACGCAAGTGGGTATTACTATCGCCATGATTTTTATTGGCTTGCCTTTTGTGGTGCGAGCCGTACAACCGGTGCTTGAAGAACTCGATCCCGATATGGAAGAAGCGGCAGCAAGTCTTGGTGCATCTCGCTTCACAACCATCCGCAAAGTATTGTTCCCCATCGCTCTACCCGCCCTGTTGACTGGATTTTCACTCGCATTCGCGCGCGCTGTCGGTGAATACGGATCCATTGTTTTCATCGCAGGCAATATGCCCATGAAAACAGAGATTGCACCTCTGCTCATTATCACTCAACTTGAACAATATGAATATGAAGCCGCAACCTCGATCGGCACCGTAATGCTTGCATTCTCTTTTGTGGCATTGCTTGGCATCAACCTAACCCAGTGGTGGGCACGGAGACAAAATGGCGACGCGTGAATATACCCTTGCTCAACGAGAACCCAA
>Ga0302287_10000827_pt1 | contig 13701 bp, 5 predicted proteins | sample III_Fen_E2_4_FD_200452 | JGI IMG/M metagenome (GOLD analysis project Ga0302287, IMG submission 200452) | Peat permafrost microbial communities from Stordalen Mire near Abisko, Sweden - III_Fen_E2_4 | ecosystem: Environmental > Terrestrial > Soil > Wetlands > Permafrost | place: Sweden: Abisko...
TCCAACTTTTGTAAGAAAGTGCATTTCTGAATTGATTAAATTGCCATCTGCCAAATATTTTATATCAACAGATACCTTTTCAGAAATGGGATTAGTTATGTAAACTTGTTTGGTGAAAAAATAATCTTCACCAATATTTTGCATGAACCGTGTGTACGCTCTCACCAAGTAATCACCTTCGCCCAATTCATCATCCAATTGTATTTGCCCATAAAAGCAACCGGTGCTATCGGGTCTTAATTTCACTCGTTCAACAAGATGATTGGTGGGGTTAATAAGTTCCACATATACATAGCGGCTGGCATTGACTTGTTTCAAAAAAACAGCATCTACTAAATGTACCCGAAACCAAATGGTCTCGCCAGTAAGATACTTACTCCTATCGGTTTGAACATATATTTTTTCTTGTGGGAAAAGCGATATTTGATCTAGAAATAGCTTCTCTATCGGATTTTCGCCAGGTTCTTGGGCCTTAAGAATCGTACTAAAAGCAAGCAACGTGAATAACATTATTATCGATCGTATTTTCATAATTTCGTTAAGGTACAAATAGTTATAATATCAAAATGGATCCATAACCACTTTTTAGGATCAGCATTGCAAATCTAATACAATATATAGGGCTATGACCATTTTGCTACATTCAATATCGTTCAATATTTTTGGATAAAACCTATTTGCTTTTTAGTTATCACAGTCAGTTCAGTGTTGGTTGTTTGTAAAGAGGTTCTCTAGTGTTAGCCTATGCCAACTGTATAATCCTCCTAATTAATCGAATGTTTTTTGTATAGTTGTAGAATTTGTCTTGTAAACAGGAACATTTAAAATGCATTCTGCAAGAGTAATTACAACAAAAAATATCAAAGAGATAATCCACAGTCTTTTGTTTTTTTTGAGAATGCCAATGAAAAATGTAACTAAAAAGAGAAGTGGCACCCAAATTGAAATAGGTAATGTTAATCTCATGCTAATTTAGATTTAATAGTTTTGTGCTTTAATATGCTCTCCTGCGGAAATCTCAAAAATTGAAAGTCTCCTGATTTAGACAGAATGGTTGTTTTGTCCTTTTGCTCCACTATAAACCATAACATAAGTATATGTAGAAAGTCAGCGACAAAAATAATTGCATAACACAAAAATTTATTTTCGCATATTGCGTAAACAGTTGAATTCTATACGTAGATAAATCACCATGAATAATCTACCACTCATGGTTCCTTTCTGATAAATTCAACAGATAATTTAAAAAGAAGGTGTCTGAAAAATCTTTTAGCATCTAACATTACTTCCAAATTATTTCCCGCAAAAGATCAATAAGAGCGGATTTTATTTGTAAGTATTTTGATACATATGACTTTTCAGACGCCTTCGTCTTACTAATTACCTAGTGGATGTGCTTCAATCCAGTCGTCAACTATACGTTGATCTGCAGTTGTTGTACGTGCTTTGTACACATAACCCACAGTTTTACGGATAACTCCATTGTCGTTAAACGTATACCAAAGGTTGTACAATTTCAAATCAGGATTATACGTTCCACCTCCAGCTATTATCCCGAAATTTTTCCAAGTGGCAAAAGACAAAGTATTATCTGCATTCACGGTAATTTTGAATGTATGCGAAGGACGATAATCTTTATTATCACCTTGAATAAATTCGTTGTTATAATGATACATACGAACCGTCTGACCATTATCCGTCGCCTTCAGATTTCTCGACATTTTATACACTAAAGTATCCTTAGAATTTGTTGTATTTCTAATTACTCCGTACATGTAGTACAACCCCGAATACTTATTAACCATATTTATTCTTACAAGTACCACCGTGTCAGTGTTGTTTAGCTTATAAGCCGAAGTTGAAGTTAGTTTCAACGGTAGCATATACAGTGAATCGCAATGAAGAGTGGCTGGCTTAATGTAAATAGGAAATGTATTATACACCTGTCCGGCTTTTATCGTCAGATCAGTAGACGGATAAGTATAAATACCATTTGCTAATTTACGATACTGAGTAACTAAAGCCGAAAGATTCTTTCTATCGTAGGTTGCAATAGCAGCAGTATCTTCTCCTAAAGAAACCGTTACATCCTGTGAAGAAGCTCTGGAACCGCCTACTGCCACCGAAATAGAGACAGTGTCTGTTAAATTTCCAATATTCAAGTCTCTATCGACAATTTTGTCTGGTGCCCCTACAATATAGACTTGTTGAGGATACAAATCTTTGTCCATAGGAGATTCTACATCGCATCCTACAAAAAAGAGCGATAGAAGTGCTAAAGGCAATAATATTTTATTTTTCATTATGTTCTAAAATTATTTGATTATTATTTCCAACCTGGGTTTTGTACCAACTTTCCATTTTTATCTATCACAGACTGATCAATAGGGAAGAAGTACATATTAGCTTTCCATGTCCGTTTCATCGATGCTAATGTATTCCATACTCTTACAGTGTAAAACTGTGACCGCTGAGAAGATTTAGCAGTAACATCTAAACCGTACACCGGTCTTTGGTATGCATTAGGCGCATCTAACCAACGACGAAGATCGTAGTAACGGTGGTCTTCGTTGAAAAACTCTACCCTCCATTCCTGTTTGATAATGTTTCTCATTGTTGCTTGATTCGAAGCGTCTGCCAACGTTATTCCCGGAAGACCTGCACGGTAACGAATTTGATTGAAGTAGTATACAATTTGAGCCGCATCTCTGCTTACGGTAATATCACTTGATTTATCAGTATAAGAACCTGTCATTTCGTTCATGGCTTCAACATAACCCAACAAAACCTCGGCGTAACGGAATATTGGATAGAATTTCTGTTTATTGGTACCTTCCCAATTTAGATTATCTTCCTGGTGTGCATATTTACGACACGTATAACCTGTTAGGTTAGTATTGTCTTGAGTTCCCCCAATAGCAGTTCCGTCTTTATAATAGGTTGCAATCAAGTTTTTTACGCTATTATCCGTACCTCTGTACGATGTTGAAGGCCAAACGCAATAATTAAAACCTATGGAAGCATAGAAACGAGGTTCACGTTTATCGTGCATCTTCGCTCTATCGGCTGCAAGGGTATAATCATCAGAGAAAGTAATACCACTACCCACGGCATCGCCCGATTTTTCAGCATCAGTAGCGTCATTGAACTGTCTTCCATCCGCCATCCGGTATTGATCTACCATGTCCTGAGTAACACTGTAGGTACTGTTGCCCGACTGTTTTGTAGGGAAATAAAATCCATCATCAACAGAACTTCTCTGACTACAGTATATCAATTCCTTATTGTTTTCGGGGCGTAAATTTCCGTCGAATGTTGTTTTATACGATTTGTATGGATCAATATCCATTGCTCCGTAAGGGAAAGCTTTCGTTTTCAGGTTCGGGTCGCTTGTATCCGGCAGATCCAACGTACCTGTTCCTTTTGTGGAATTGATTTTTGGCGTGGTGTTGAGCGAATACTTGTTCAAATCAATAATTTTCTTAAAAGCCACTGCAGCCTTACCCCAACGGGTAGGATCAATTGTTTGAGAAATGAACGGAGTATTATCGGTCCGTTTCCAACTTGCTATCTCATCAATTGTGGTGCTACCACCATTGAACAATGGACTGGCCGAGTACAGACGCAAGCGTGCTATTACTGCCAAAGCAGCACCTTTTGTTGGTAAATACGGATACGAAATTGACCTGTCTGCCGGAAGCATTTGCGCTGCTTTTTCCATATCTGCACAAATATATTCCACACAATCGTCATAAGAAGAGCGTTCGAAAGAAGCATTCGTCACTTCTTCGTCCGAATCAAAAGCAGTATTAGGTAAAATTGGTACCGGTCCGTAGAGTTTCACTAAGCTAAAATAGAAATAGCCACGTAAGAAATAGGCCTGTCCGGTATAATCCTGACGATCCATATCAGTCATATCCTTATTTCCACCAATTCTAGCAAGTATAATATTTGCCTTACGGATACCTTTGTAATAATCCGGCCAAGGATTAATATGCGCAGTACCTCTTGGCGTAATAGCATCTACTATCATTTTAGCTCCCGCATGATTATCATCTGCCCACGGTATAATTGCTTCATCCGAACCTAAGCCGCTTGGAGACTTTGTGTAAGCATCGGCATACCAGTCACTAATGAATTTAGATTCATCAGGTAAATATGAAGCAGTACCGTTGACATATTGGATAATTCTCGTCCTATTGGCAAAAATTGAGTCAATTGTCATTTTATCGTATACATACTTGTCAATATCTAAGTAGCTTTCACAAGAAGTACATGCTAAAGCGCATACAAAAAGTACTGAGAACCACTTAATGCAAATCATTTTTTTTATTTTCATATCTGTGTGTCTTTTTTAAAATAGCATATTCATTTGTAATGTAACAACTCTTTGTATAGGATAAACCGAACCGTTTTTATTTGCTTGACCAGGATCAAATATTTTTACTTTATCCCAAACATGTAAATTCTCTCCTATGATACTGAAGGTGGTACTTTTAATTCCCGCTTTGTTCAAAAAGGCGCCTTTCAACTGATAAGATATCTGAACATTTTTTAATCTCAAATAAGCACCATCGTTTAGCCAGAAAGTGGAAGACCTATTGTTGTTCCCGTTAGCACCATACGTAAGTCTTGGGAAACGAGCATTCGGATTTTCAGTTTCAGCTGTTCCTGAAATTTCTCTTGATGTCCAACGGTCTGTAGTAACAATATCCAGTACATTACCGACTTCTTTTCCCGCAAAAGGATAGAATCCATTACCAGCACTAAAATATTTTATACGGCTTACCCCTTCGAAAAGCACACTTAAATTCCAATTTTTCCAATTGAATTCAGTCGCAAAACCATATTGTATTTGTGGGGTATCTGAATAATCTAATGGAACAATATCGTAATCATTGATAACACCGTCTCCATTCACATCCTTGTATTTAATATCACCGGGCAATACCAGATTCGTAAAAGTCTGTTTTGGACTGTTCTTCACATCGGCTTCGTCTTTAAACAAACCAAGAGCTATCAAACCTCTATTAACACCCCATTGATATCCTACTGAAGATTGATATGGATAGCGCACGATGGACTCTTCAAATTCCAATATTTGATTTTTAGATTGTGTAAAGTTGGCTCGTAACACAAGATAGGCATCCTTATTGATTGTTTGAGTATAAGAGAGATGCCCGTCAACACCCCAGCTTTTCATCTTACCCACATTTGCAAATGGCAATGTAACCAATCCCATTTCGTCGGGGATACTTGCACGTTGTTGATAAATTCCTGAACGGATATCTTTGAAAAAGTCAACACTCATATCTATCTTGTTTTTAAAGAATTTTGCATCAATACCGAAATTCCTTTTGGTTGCCGTTTCCCATCGAAGGTTATTAGAACCAACCTGAGTTTCAGTGTATCCTGAACCTGAATTCCATAAACCACTACCGGTTGACCCCATCAGTGTCAGATAAGGGAATCTTGTATTCATTCGGTCGTTACCTACAACTCCATAAGATCCTCTGAATTTGAGAAAATCAAGAAACGGAAGTTTCTCTTGCACCATTTTATATTGCGTTGGTACCCAACCCAAAGAAACAGCAGGAAAAACACCAAATTTCTTTCCTTTTTCGAAAGCTTCTGAACCCGTATAACCAATGTTTCCTTCTATCATATAAGTATCATTGTAGGAATAGGTTGCCCTGCCAGAAAATCCCATGTAGCGTTTCGGAATTGCAGTAAGGTCAGTTAATGGTTTAAACGGATACGAAGATCTGTCGTAAGAACTAATATAATCTTCCATATAATAGTGCGCTAACCCTGTAACACGGTGAACTTTGTTAAACAAGCGTTCGTAATTAGCATGCGCCTCGAAATAGAATTTTCTGTCTACATACGTATCTACTGAAAATACTGGGTCAGACGAATCACGTCTTTTTTCCAAAGCAAGCGTTCCATCACGTTTTCTTGTTCGGGCATAATACAAGGCTGGAGTTTTTGTCCGGCTTGTTGTCATTTCGCTGTTGTTGTTCATATTGAAAAGAGCGGTAAAATTAAGCCCTTTAGTAATCATGCTCAAGTCTTGTTGAAACTGAAGATTAAGTTTGGTCGTGTTCTTATAAAATCTCTTAAAACCTGAATAGTTGAGCAACACATAAGGATTTATCTGGTCGTTATTAGGACCGTAAGCCGGAAGTTGACCGGTTGAAAAAACAATAGGTGTGGTTACAGGTGTGATATTAGCTTGTGCATCCCATAAAGCTTGGCTGTCGTTTCCAAATCCAGGATAATTCTGATTGATCATTATATCTTCCAATCCCAAGGTTAAGATTGAAGTCTTGGTTAGATTAACATCTACATTTGCGCGAAAATTGTATTGTTTGTAAGCCACGTTCGTACTGTATTTATTTACCCCTTGATCTTGTTTGAAAAGAGCGTCTTTGTTCATCACTCCTAAACTCATATAATAACGGGCAACTTGCGCTCCTCCCGAAATACCAATGTGATATTGTTGATTCCATGTAGCATCCTTCAAAATCGCATTTCTCCAATCCACATTAGGGTGAAGATCGGGATCCAACCCACTTTTGAACAAAGCCAAATCGACAGAGTTATAAATAGGATCTCCACCTCTCGACATAGAAGCTTCGTTAGCAAGTGATGCATAGGTATTAGCATCTACATAATTAGGCATGCGAGGAGAATAAGACATACCTGCATTAACTTTCACGTTAACTGATAGTTTACCCGCTACCCCTTTTTTAGTAGTTACAAGCACTACACCATTGGCACCTCTTACACCATATACTGCTGTTGCCGATGCATCCTTTAATATCGAAAAACTTTCAATATCTTCCGGATCAAGGGTGTTAATATTTCCCTCCACTCCGTCGATAAGTACCAAAGCACTTGAACCTGCGCCAAATGTACTGATACCGCGAATCCAGAAATCAGCATTATCTTTTCCAGGTTCACCAGATTTTAATTGAGAAATAATACCGGGTATACGACCACCAAGCATATTAGAGATAGAAGTAGCCGGAGCTTTTAAATCCTTAACATCTACATTCGTTATTGCACCGGTTACAGATATTTTACGCTGCGTGCTATGTCCTACCACAACAGCTGCTTCCAGTTCATTTACTCTCTCTTTCATGACGATTCGCATTTTCTCGTCAGATTTTGCTACTTTCATTTCCATTCTGTCGTATCCGACTAAAGAGAAAATCAGCGTTTGGTTCGCCTGCAAACCGGTTATCTTAAAGTGACCGTCTAAATCAGACACTGTGCCTTTACTTGGGTTTTCTTTTACCACAATAGTAACGCCAATCTGCGATTCTCCATTCCCAGACATTATCATACCACTAGCAGTCAAACCCGACTGGGCATGAATAGGTAACTGACAGAAGGCAGCCACAAAAAAAAGTACAAATTTTATATATTTGTTCATTGAAATCTAATTAATGGTTTTACATTTTATTTTCTATTCGATGGAGAGTTTTCTAACCGTACGGTCGTTACCTCCAGCAATGTAATAGTTGCCTTCAAAATCAATCGCCAAATTGCGGGGGGTATTGAAAGTTGCCTCTAGCGGATTAGTGCCATTTACCAACGGACTCGTACTACTCGGGTTGCCTGCTACTACTTCCACCGCATCTCCTGTAATTTTATAGATACAATGTCCAGCTGGAGTCCAAGGGGCAGAACCTTTGTTGACAACAAGAATATCACCATCTGCATTCGCAACTAAGCCATGAGGATTGTTGAATTGAGCATCTTTTAGTCGATCACCAACAGTGCTTCCCTGCCCGTTCTTCCCTGCGTATAATGTACAAGTCCATGTATTATCAGCATTTTTTACATATTTATAAATTGCCTGTTCATTGGTATAAGAAACAAAAAAACATTTGTGGTATTTACTATAACAGATATAAGAATCTTCCCAATTCCCAAAGTTGGAAGGAAGAACAGAACCTGTTATTAAACCCCCAAAATTTTTCACGTTTCCTGGTTTTTTATCAGCAGTAGTGTATATTTTGTAGCTCTTATCTGATATGTTAACTTCAGCGATACGTCCTTCAGTATCCAGGAGGTACAATAAATTATCATTCTCGGCAAATGTCATAGACGGTGTTTTAGCACCCGGCCAGTCATCTTTCGAAACTGTAATTCCAGTGTTTACAAATGCCCAACTGTTTTCTTTCGAATACATGTAGATAGGGTGATCACCATCCCAGAATTTGGTAGCATAAAACTTATCCCGAGTACTTGGGACTGCCAGTGAACTTAAATTGGTAGGAGTTGAGAGTTTTTGTATTTTGTTATCATCAAGTGAAAGCAGGAATAATCTATTACCCCATCCTGTTTCAATCATAAAGATGTTGTCATTCTTTTGACCTGCAACGGTAGCTACATAGTGTACTTCTCCAAAAGTTACAGCGTCAAGAGCGGCACCTGCGTAACTTGCATCGTCCATCCATTTCTCAGTATCTAACTTTCCCGAAATGGTTTTGACAGATCGGCTTTGACGATATTTAAATTTCATACCGTCGGGTACGATACTATCTTTCCCAATTACCATTGATATTTGGTTGTAACCGTTTGGTTCTTTGGGTACAAGTCCAGTAATACTCTTACCATCGGTAGCAGTAAGAACAGCCCTTTTTTTTCCAAAATACACTTTTATGTCGGAAATCGAGCCGGGAAAATTTCCATCTAGTATAAAAGTTTGATCAATAACGCCGTAAGTAGGATTTATCGAAGCCAAAGTTGTCGGCTGATTTGGATCATACTTGTTTGTTACAATAGGTGTTTTTTCTATAGACTCGTAGCTGCTATTACAGGCAACGAGAACCAAGAAAAACAAATTCATTAAAAAAAAGTGTTTTCTCATCATAAAGTAAATTTAAAATAAAGTTAATAAAATTGGTTATTGATACACATCACATAAATTTTCATTCATCGTAATGAGTATTTTTTCGGACTTTAGAGTCATCTATTGATAAACTACAAAGTTCAATGTCTTCTATTCTTTAATTATTGCGGTTAACAAGAGATTTAATAAATACTAAATAATATTGTAGTTAGTTATTTCTCGGAGGCAAAGGTATACTGATGCTTGATGATGGATTCGTCATTTTGAATATATAATTCGATTTTATAGATAAATACAGTAAAATTATGAATTGTCAAAACAGATGCATTATGTGTGTATAGCGTTGATATATAACAATATACGTTTATGAGTAGAGTGAGAGTCTTATATGTATTCCAAAAAGAGAGGAAAGGATGAATGCAAACCAACTTTTCATGTTTTTTACATTAAAGTTAATTTAAAAAAGGTGTGGATCGTGGGGTGAGTCCACTTGGAAAATAATTATAGAGTGATTGGCAACAACTCAGAAGTGGATCAAATATTGAAGATATTTGTAGTAGTCCTCCTCAATACCTTAAGTTTGGTGAAGTGTGATGATTTAACGAGAGCTCGATATGAAATGTATAAGGTTTCTCTTTATTTTAATCGTTGTAGACACTCAAGAGGGCGCACAAAGCCCCACAAGGAATAACAGATTTTAAAAACGCTGACAGAGGTCGAAGACCCTGTCAGCGTTTAATGTATAAACTAGTTAAATAGGAGACTCATTCGCAACTTAACCCACAATCTTTCCCGATAGATATCGGGAAAGATTGTGAATCTGAATATTCTAATTGCAATAATCTGAGTTTATATCGAACTCATGTCAATTTAGTCGGAATTGATCTCGGAGGGTGACTTTCCAAAATGTTTTTTGAATGCTTTTCCAAAATAATCGAGGCTGGAAAAACCGCAAAGTTCACTAATTTCCGTAACACTATGCGAATGCTCCTGCAATAATTCCAGAGCATAATTTAACCGTACAGTTTTTATGAATTCATTTGGAGATTTATCGGTAAGAGATTTTATTTTTTTGTATAGGAGTGACATACTTACATTCATGGCAGCTGCAAATTCTTCTTTGCCAAATTCAGAATTTGTCATATTCGCCCACACCACTTCTGTTGTTTTTTTTATAAACTTATCGTTCAATTCATTAGAGAATAGCATTTCGTCACTATCTTTAATAATCAACTTAAGTGCCTTATCTCTTACAATTTTTCGATTTTGAATTATAGATCTTATAGACTGAGTAACTAATGTCATGTCGAATGGTTTAGTTAGATAAGCGTCTGCCCCCAACCCTAAGCCCTGTAATTGTTCGGCCTTATCGGCAAGAGCAGTAAGTAATATTACCGGTATATGTGATGTCTCATAGGTTGATTTGATCAAACGACAAAGTTCAAAACCATTCATATTAGGCATCATTACGTCCGACACCACAATATCGGGCATTTGTTTTATGATTGTTTCCCACGCAATTCGACCGTCTTTAGCTACAGAGACGTTGAATTCATCGCAAAGTGCTGAGTACATAAAGTTTTGTAGGTCAGCATTATCTTCTACTATTAGTAAGCGCATTTTCTTCTTTGCACTTTCATTCAGAAGTTCTGCGTCGTCTGATGTAGTATGGTGCGTAACCTCTATTTGTTGATGAACATCGGATACGGCTGTTTCTTTAAATGGGATGTTTATTTTAAATGAAGAACCTTCGTTCTCCTTACTACTACAATGAATAGTTCCATCGTGGAGTGAAACATAATTTTTAACCAGAAGAAGGCCAATACCAGATCCTACACTATTGGAATTCATAGCATTCTCACCTCTGTAAAATTCACTGAAAAGTTTACCTTGTACTTTCGAGTTTATGCCTATGCCATAGTCTTTTACTTCCAACATCCAACATGTAGCGTTTGCTTCAAACACGATATGTACAGCTTTGCCCGGATATGAGTATTTAATGGCATTTGATAATAAATTGTCAATTACCTGTTCCATCTTTGTCACATCAACAGCAGTTTGATAAACTTCAGGATTAGAACTAAATATCAATTCAATATTTTTATTTTTGGCGTACACTTCAAACATCAGTACGCGATATTTTATCAGAGCAACTATATCAGTCGTTTTTAGGGATAATTGGCCTTTTCCAATATCTGTTTTCTGGAAATCCAGCAGCTGAGTAACGGTGGAAGACAATCGTCTTGTTTGTTCTGTTGCTAAACTAATATAGTACTGCTCTTTCGAAGAAAATTTTAGTTTATTCAACTCTTCAAGGGGTGACTTGATAAGTGTAATGGTAGTGCGGATTTCATGTGCCACATTGGTAAAGAAACGCATCTTATCTTCAGCATGACGTTGTTTCAAACGGTTGATATAAAAACGCATGAAGAAATAGAAAAGCCCTAAAAAAGCGGCAAAAAGTAACATACGAAACCACCACGTTCCCCAGAAGGGAGGTGTAACGCGAATGATAAACCTACGTTCGGCAACCAACACCGACAATGAATTATCATATACTTTTATTTTTAACATATATTCCCCGACGGGAATATTAGAGTAATTCAATGTCCTGTAATCAGATGGAGTACTTGGTGTAGGATCAAGTCCTTCCATGATCCATGAAAATTTGGATTTCGCGGGCATATGTCCTAACGATAGGAGTTCCATCGTTAAGTCATTCTTGTTATAAGGCAAAATAATTTCTTTTAAATTGTCCAAAGGAGCTGTTAATTTAAAAGTCTGATTATCTCGAATAGATGTTCCGGAAACAAGAATATCCTGAATAAATATTTTCCCTTTGAACGATTCTGTTTTCAACAAAACAGGAGTAACGATAAGTGCCCCGGAATTTGTTCCCCAAGCTAAACTTCCATCACTCAGCTTGCAATGTACGTCTCTATTTAAGGAAATGTTAGACGGAATATTTAAAGATGTGACGTTGGTTGTTCTTTTGGTTTTGGGATTTAATTTAAATAATCCATTTTCTGTTCCCACCCACAAAGAACCCCCAGCCTCCATGATACTGGTAACAAAGTTTGACGGTAATCCCGATTGAATAGGAATTCTCTCATATATCTGTTTTTTCAAATCGAACCTCATCAAACCATCACCATTTGTACAGAGCCATACAGAGCCTTGATACAATATTAGATCCTGACAAGGACTCGTGGTAGTAAATGTTTCAATTTCCCCTGTCGATTTGGTTACAATTGACAATCCATGAGCACAACCAAACAGAATTTTACCTGATGATAATCCGGTAATAGTATAAACATTTGAAAGCGCATAAGTCTTGAATTTCTTTGTTTTAGAAAAATAGCATGTCACATTACCTCTGTTACCACCTATCCATATATCGTCCTGAATATCTCTATAAATGTCAAAAACGAAGTCTGTAATTGCATTTGTATTGCTGGCTGTATAATGCGCAATCTCTTTCCCTGATTGTTGATCAATAACATAGACGCCAGATGAATACGTACCACACCAAATATGCCCTTCGCTATCTTCGCATAGTGAAAGAAAGACTTGTCCCGATTTGTTTTTATAATACGTGCGCCATCTATCGGCATGCACATCCCAATAACTTACTCCATTGTTTGTCGCAAACCAAAGATTCCCTTTGCGGTCTTCAATAATTTTATTTACACAGTTGTTATAGAGTGAATTGTCGTTATTTATTTGATGCGAAATATGAATTGCAGGTAAGAGTTTTTGCTCAAAAAACGATACGCCTCCGGAAATGGTGCAAACCCAAGTCCGTCCGCTTTGCCTGTCACAATATATATCGTAAACACCGTTGCCTAGTAATGACGATGGATCATCACCATTTTCAGTATATACATCTAACAAATTGTCGTGTACATTGTCAAGTTTCCAAATTCCATGTCCATCAATACCAATCAGCATAGTAGAGTCGGAATTAGCCTCGATGGCCAAGATAGATTGTCTAGGAAAACCCTTAATTGCTGACCTGCTAAAAGTAGATGAGTTGAAATCGTAATAACAAAGGCCGTCGGATATAGTGCCTATCCACAATTTGCGATGCGTTTTGTCATAAAATAGTTTAGAAACATTAAATGATTGATTAGGAGGGTATTCGTATAATGGCTTACTTTTCAAAGTCCGGATGTCCAAAAGACTAATTTTCTCATTTGTAGCAACTATTAGTTGTGAATCATTATACCAGGTGATATACCTAAAATCGATACTGCTAATTTGAGTACTTAAAGATCCATTGGTTAATTTGTATAGTCCAGAATTGCTACTTATCCAATACGTCCCTTTGTTGTCCGCCAAAATATTTGTAACGCCAATGTTAAACTCGCGTATGGTGAGTAATCGGTCAAATCGATCTAGTACAATATTGTACTTAAATAGTTGTCCATTATTGGTATAAGCTATCAGTTCTGAATTTTGATAAACCAATTTTACTACTATCGCGTTGTGCTTTTCAAATGGGAGGCTGTACATACGATAGCTATCATCTGTTAATCGGATAACACCACTTCGCGAAGATGCCCAAATAAAACCCTTACCATCTTTACAAACAGACGAAACATTAAGCATAGATACGCCAAATGTTTCGTTGATGCTATGAAATCTTATGTTTGACGAGTGGATGCTGGATACAATTATGATAAAAAAAAATACTGAAATTTGTCTTTTCATGCTACAAACTTTACACAATAGAGAAGTCAAATACAATATCGTATTTTGTTTCTTAATCATTCTATACATGATACAATCATTCTTTGAAAATTATGAAAAAACGGTAATTCAATTAGAAATAT
>Ga0302287_10000832_pt1 | contig 13672 bp, 5 predicted proteins | sample III_Fen_E2_4_FD_200452 | JGI IMG/M metagenome (GOLD analysis project Ga0302287, IMG submission 200452) | Peat permafrost microbial communities from Stordalen Mire near Abisko, Sweden - III_Fen_E2_4 | ecosystem: Environmental > Terrestrial > Soil > Wetlands > Permafrost | place: Sweden: Abisko...
AGCCTGTCTTTTTACCGTTTCATTCCTCCTCTCATCATTTTTTAAAAAGGATTTAATCCCATGACCGAACGCACCACCGCCCACCGCCTGCAAGTGGCGACCGAGCTGTTTAACTTCATCGAAACCAAGGTGCTGCCCGGCACCGGCGTGGAAAGCAGCGCTTTCTGGACTGGCTTTGACGCCATCGTCGCTGATCTGGCCCCGAAAAACATCGCCCTGCTCGCCGAGCGCGACCGCCTGCAACTGGAAATGGACGCGTGGCACACCGCCAACCCCGGCCCGATTGCCGACATGCCCGCCTACCGCGCCTTTTTGGAGCAAACCGGCTACCTCGTGCCGCAACCCGCCGACGTGACTGTCACCACCGCCAACGTCGATGCCGAACTCGCCGTGCAGGCTGGCCCGCAGCTCGTCGTGCCGATTTTGAATGCGCGCTACGCCCTGAACGCTGCCAACGCCCGCTGGGGTTCGCTGTACGACGCGCTGTACGGCACCGACGCCATCCCCGAAACCGACGGCGCTGAAAAAGGCAAGGGCTACAACCCCGTGCGCGGCACCAAAGTCATCGCCTTTGCGCGTGACCTGCTCGACCAGTCCGCACCGCTGGCCACCGGCTCGCACAAAGATTCGACTGGCTACAGCGTTGTCGGCGGCCAGCTTGCCGTCGCGCTGGCTGACGGCTCCACGACTGGCTTGGCAACCGCCGCCCAGTTCGTCGGCTTTCAGGGCGAGGCCAGCGCGCCCTCGTCCGTGCTGCTGGTTCACAACGGCCTGCACATCGACATCCTGATCAACCGCACCACGGCCACCGGCCAGAGCGACGCGGCGGGCGTGAGCGATTTGATTCTGGAATCGGCCTTGTCCACGATTCTCGATCTGGAAGACTCCGTAGCCGCCGTCGATGCCGAAGACAAGGTGCTGGCTTACACGAACTGGCTGGGCATCCTGCAAGGCACGCTGACCGAAGAAGTCAGCAAAGGCGGCAAGGTGTTCACCCGTGGCCTGAATCTTGATCGCGTGTACACCGGCGCAGGCACGGATGGCGGTCAAGTCACGCTGCATGGCCGCTCGCTGATGTTTGTGCGCAATGTCGGCCACCTGATGACCAATCCGGCCATCCTGTACGAAGGCGGCAAAGAGATTCCAGAAGGCATTTTGGACGCGGTCGTTACCGTCACCATCGCCATTCACGACCTGCAGCGCAAGGGCAACTCGCGCACCGGCTCGGTGTATATCGTCAAGCCAAAAATGCACGGCCCGGCGGAAGTCGCTTTTGCCTGCGAGCTGTTCAGCCGCGTCGAAGCCATGCTGGGCCTCCCTGCCAACACCGTCAAGCTCGGCATCATGGACGAAGAGCGCCGCACCAGCGTCAACCTGAAAGCCTGCATTTCCGAAGCGGGCGCGCGCGTGGCCTTCATCAACACCGGTTTTTTAGATCGCACCGGCGACGAAATGCACACCGCCATGCAGGCTGGCCCCATGATCCGCAAGGGCGACATGAAAACCAGCGCCTGGATTCAATCGTATGAAAAGAACAACGTGCTGGTGGGCCTGTCCTGCGGCCTGCGCGGCAAGGCGCAGATCGGCAAAGGCATGTGGGCCATGCCCGACCTGATGGCCGCGATGCTGGCGCAAAAAATCGCCCATCCGAAAGCCGGTGCCAACACCGCCTGGGTGCCCAGCCCGACCGCCGCGACGCTGCACGCGCTGCATTACCACCAGGTTTTGGTGTCCGACGTGCAAAAGGAACTGGAAAAAATCGACGCCAACGCCGAGCGCGACAACATCCTGAACGGCCTGCTGCAAATCCCGGTGACGGACGCGCCGAACTGGTCAGACGCTGAAAAGCAAGAAGAGCTGGACAACAACGCGCAGGGCATTCTGGGCTACGTGGTGCGCTGGGTCGATCAAGGCGTGGGCTGCTCGAAAGTGCCCGACATCCACAACATCGCCCTGATGGAAGACCGCGCCACGCTGCGCATTTCCAGCCAGCACATGGCCAACTGGCTGCACCACGGCGTGGTGACCGAAGCGCAGGTCAAGGAAACGTTTGAACGCATGGCCGCCGTGGTCGATGGCCAGAATGCGGGCGATGCGCTGTACAAGCCGATGGCGGGCAACTTTGACACGTCAGCGGCTTACAAGGCGGCTTGCGATCTGGTGTTCAAGGGCTTGGCCCAGCCCAGCGGTTATACCGAGCCGCTGCTGCATGCGTGGCGCCTGAAGGTCAAGGCTGGCGCGGTTTGAATAGCCGGGTTTTAGCGATTTGATGAGCGGCGCCTGCAGGCGCCGTTTTCAGTTCAGCCTGTTCATTCCCGTTATCGCCAAGGAGCGCGCTCCGTCCAGCCGACAGGAACGCCCATAGACCTCAACTCAGCATCCGTGCGTTCGCGCAGCAACGCTTGCAAACGGACGGGCCAAGTAGTTTCCGGGCTGATCGTGCGGATACACCAGACCAGCATGAACGCGCACAGCCCGAGCCTCATCGGGAACCGCCAGAGGCGGCTTGCAAAATTTCATGGCGGCGTCCTTACAAGCCATTGCGAGCGTTTGGAGCGCCCAAAAAGAAACCCGCCGGGGTGCGCATCGTTGAGAGGCGTGGTGGGTGTTGTTGCTCTGGATTTTATAGCGGAGCAACAAGAAAGCTGCCTGTTTTTTAAGCAAAAGATAATGAAACCGATGACAAGTCATTGAAAACAAACGACTTTTCAGGTTTTTCAAATTCTTTATCCAAGCCGAAAGATAATGAAATGCGCACGGACTTCAGCAACTCAACTTGTCCTCAAACCGGGAAAATGACTTTGATTGCCGCAGACGCTGCGGATTCACCGTCCCGGTTTTCACCACCTTGACGGCATGAACATAGTCTTCATACCGCAAGCCACGCGCTTCTTTGAAGTACTTCATCACCCTTGACTTGGGATTGACCACATCATCGGGGCGGCGCGTTCTCGGGGCGCTATAGGCGCGGGAGTCAGTCGAAAGGTAGGCCGACAGTTTGGTCTCATCGGCCAGCAGCCAGCTCTCCAGCTCCTGCTCCACGCACACCAGATACACCGGCTGGCCCTGCAAACCCTCTTTTGCCAGCGCATCCAGCAAGGTCTGTCGTTCTGTGGCGCGGCAGGGTTTTTCTTTCTTGTCGGGCCAGGCCGGACGCAAGTCCCACACGATCAGCACCCGCTCACAGCCCTCCTCCAGCAGGCGCTTGGCCACGCTGGCAGCGCCTTCGAGCAAATTGGGCTTGTTGTCCATCGTGCGCGAAATCGGCTTCACGCCGGGCCGGAGCTGGCTGGCCAAGTATTCGCACACATGCTTGTCGGCCCCTTGCGGCCCGCACTCGAAAATAAAACCGATCATGTATCCAACCCGGTCAAGTTGCCCATGGTGTACAGCTTGCCCGGTGCAAACTCTTGCGCCCAGCGCTGCAAATTGGCCTGATCTGCGGGCCTGGAAAAACGTGGGTGTCCCTGCGCGTTGCGCTCCACCACCACCAAATGCTCCAGTTTGAGCAAATCCAGCAAATACGGCGAATGCGTCGTGACAATGACCTGCGTCACGCCAGAGAGAACAGCATTGCGAATTTCTTCCACAATCAAATGCACGCTGCGCGGGTCCAGGCCATTCTCAATCTCCTCCACGACAATCAGCGGCGGCGGCTTGGGGTGGCGCAGCAAGGCCAGCAGCGCCAGCAGCCGCAGTGTGCCGGTGGACAGCATCCAGCCCGGCACCTTGAAATTGGCCTCGGTCAATTGCAGCCACGCTTTGCGTTCTATTTCCGACGAAGTAAGAGACGGCTGAATATCTTTAGCATATGGCAGTACGTAACTCATCGTTTCCACAATGCCGTCAAACGCATTACGGTCTTGCCGCCTCAAGTCGAGCAAAAAGTCAGCGACGTTAGACCCATCGCGCGCTAACAGGACACCTCCTCCTGTACGCTGCTGCGGCACTGGCACTCCCATTCGTTCCGGGCTCATAGAGAGGAACTGCCAATTCAGAATGTGACGAACTGCATCCTCAGGCTCTCCCGAAAACGTAATATCGTCCAATAAATTTATAAGAAAGGATCGTCCCATTCCTAGCGGAATCTGAGCCAAACCCGTTTGATCGGTTCGCTCCACATAATTTCCTTTTGGGAAACAACTATTCTCACCAAAATAGAAGCGCTCTCCCACAATCATCATTGTGTCGCCTGCCGGGTCATTATTTACGGCCATTTCAAAACGTTGTACTTTACGCGGACTCTTACCCAAGGCCAACTCAAACTGTATGGGGTTCAGAAGTTCATCCTGCCGCAGCTTGGCCTCCTGCCCTTTGTGCCGGGCATGCTCAATACCCAGCCAGCGCTGCATGGCAATATCGAGCCCGTCACGCAGGATGCTTTGGTAAGTTTCGAGCGCTTCGATCAGGCTGGATTTTCCGGCGCCGTTGTTGCCGATGAAGGCCGTCAATGGCCCCAGTTTCACGGTTTTGCTGTCCACAATGGCTTTGAAATTGCGGACGCGTAAGCTTTGGAGTCTCATGAAATTAATCCTGTTTGAACATCGCGCCATGCGTTCAGGGCGGCAATTTTTGTAGGCTCTGGCACCAGCGGAAAGGTGCCCAGAATGTGGGCGAATTCGGCTTCTGTCAGGCCGTAGAGGTGAGCAATCAGGCCGTCGAGTTCGGCGCGCAGGCGGGCGCGTTCGGCGGGGTCGGTGGTGCCGTCCTTATGGGTTTTCAGACCCACGGATTTGGCGAGGTCATCGAATTCGGGCGTGGTGCAGGTGAGGCGGGCGGCGCGCTGGACGATGGGCGAAAAACGCGGGTCGCTGGCCGACAGGCGCGGCACGGGAATGTTATAGACAAAGAAAAACGACACATGGGCTGTCACGCTCTGGCGAATGAACCAGTCCACGACATAGCTGTTGAAAACACTGGTGATGTACAAGCGCTCTGCGGGTTCAAGATAGGGCTTGCTCGAATGCCCTTGTTCGGTCACCACGTCGTAATACACCTGCTCCAGGCTCACCGTGTGCGGGCAAAAGCGCTTGGGCGGCAAAACGGTGGCAATGACAGTTCGTTCATTCGTGCTGGCGGCGACATCCCTGAACGCCATGCGGTAGCTGTCGTAGTTCAGCTGGATGCGGTCGAGGTCAGGCTCGTCAGCCACGCCCCGCTTTGCCAGTTCGCGCCGCACCGACTTGATACGCGGAGAGATCAACTCGGCGCGTGCCGCCTTCTCGTCCAGCCAGTAGCGCGGCTTGGCAAAGTTGGCGTCAAACTGGTGAAACTGCTTGCCTTCCCACAGCGGCAACCGCCCCGGCCCCGGTTCAGTTTTGAACAAGTGGCTGTCGTTGGTCATGTCGAACTCGCGCGTCAGCGACAAATTCCATGTATCGGCAATTCGTTCGCCCAGCAGCGCAAAGCGCAGCATCTTTTCGGCAATGTGAATATCCAGAGGACTGCGAAACTCCATCACCGAATTGCTTTCCGGCGACAGTTTTCGGATGAGGTCCGTAGAAATCGTCAAGTAGCTGGTTTCAGCTTGAATGAAATTCGCCAGATCATCGGGTTTTATAGCCTCACGCGGATTAATTCTGAAAATAGCTTGAAACTGCTGGGTGCTGCCACCTTTGCCAAACGTCAGAAAACAGAATTTTTGTGCGTGATGAACGCCTTCAAAGATGTACTTTTCATTCGACAAGGAAATCAATGCTTCAACGGTGGCGTCCTCAAAAAGCATTTTCCGCAAGCCCGTTGCACCAAGGTCGGTGTAAACGCTGCCAGGAATCACAATCCCGCAATGCCCGCCCGGCCTGAGCAGGTGAAAACTGCGCTCGACAAACAGCTTGTATAAATTTACATCGCTGCCGGTTTTTTTGCCACCCACCACCGCGCTTTGGTGTTTGAACTCGGGCGCGGCGCGAAACCAGCCGCTCATGTGCGGAAACCGGCTTTCATACGCCAGCCAAGCCGCCTGCACTTCGGGGTTTTGCAGCAGCTTGGCGCTTTCTTTTTCAAACTCCTTGATGGTCATTTTGTTTTTACTGACCACTTCGGAATACTCGGCAAAAAACTCTTTGGCCTGGGGTTTAAAAACCTCCCACGGCGGATTGGCCAGAATAATGTCAAAGCCGCCGCGCTCTTGCACAATTTTGTCAAACACATAACCCCAGTGAAACGGGGTCTGGGCCGCAATATCGCCGGTCTCCATCGGGCGTTTTTGGGGTTTTCCCAAGGCGTGCTTGGCCGCATTCCAGGTGGCCTGTTCAAACCGGACATCGAGTTTTTCAAACTGGTCGCGCAGCAGCTCGTTCATCACACCGCTGGCGTGTTTCATCTCGGTGTTGATGTCGTCGCGCAGTTCGCGCAAGTTGGCCTGTTTGCCCAGCAGGTCGGCGGCATGGCGGTAGGTATCGAGCTTGCGGTTTTTGGTGAGCAGCAGTTCGGCAAAAGGTATCGGCTTGGTTTGCGCGAACAACCCCAGCTGGGTGTTCTTCTGGTTGAACTCCACCTCGTCCACCCGCATCAAGCCCACCAGCGAATTGCCGGGCAGGATATTGAAGTCGATATTGGGCAGCGGCTCCAGGTCTTGCACCTTGCGCACGCTTGACACCATCGCCAAGAACAGCCGCAGCTTGGCGATTTCGCAGGCTTCTTCCATGATGTCCACGCCGTGCAGGTTATCGGTCACGATGCGGCGCTTGATGTAGTAGCCCACGCTGGCATGGTTGTGCTGAATGCCGGTCAGCCAGTCTTTCAACTCTCTGCTCGCGCCCATTTCAGCGCGGCCCACCACGGCGTAATAGATGTTGATGAGGCACTTGAGCGCCGCCACCAAAAACGCGCCCGAGCCGACCGCCGGGTCGAGGATGGTGATGCCGGGCAGCACCTCGTTGACCAGCTTGAGCGCGGTGCGTGCGTCCATGCGCGCCAGCAGGTCGGCGACGGTAGCGAACTTGATTTCCTTCAAGCCCAGCTCGGGCATGGCCGGTTTATTCACGCGCTCCAGAATCATCTGGTGAATGCTGCGCTCGGCCAGGTAGCCGGTGATTTCGGGCCGGGTGTAGTACGCGCCAAAGGCTTTTTGGTTGATGTATTTTTCAAAGATGTAGCCCAGCACGTCGGGATTGATCTCGTCCGCGTCGCCGCCGGGCGTGTCGTCCAAGTGCCAGGTGAAGCTGGCGAACAGGTCAAAAATGCCTTTGAATGCGGCGTCGGCCACGGTCAGCGTGGTGCCGACACGCGGCTGGCCGGCAGCGTCCAGCTCCAGCTTGTGGTGTAGAAACAGGCCGCCGTTGAGGTAGGGAATCTGGCCGGTCAGCGCCTGCGCCGCCGGGCTGCGGTCGGCTTCGGGCTTGGCGAAGGCTTCAAAAAACAGGGCGTTTAAAAATTCGCCAAAAAAGCGGTCGGGGCCGCGCTGCTGGCTTTGGGCCAGCTTGGCGTGCAGATAGTCGGCATTGCCGCCGTCGAGAAAGAATTTTTTCTGCAGGAACCAGACGAACATCAGCCGGTTGAGCAGCACGCTGGCGTACCAGCGTTTATCGCGCTCGTTGGCTATGCCCTGGATGTGGTCGAGCAGCGCCAAGTGCTGCTGCTGGTAAGCGGTGAAGAATTTTTTCGTGGTTTTGTCCACGTCCAGCGCCGCCTGAATGCGGCGGGCGGCTTCCAGCACCGGCAGGCGGCCGGTGGCGTCGAGTTCGGACAGTTCCACCACCATCGCCTGCAGCTTGGAGGCGAACAAATCCACCGGCTGGCCGCGAAAGTATTCGTGGCGGCGGGCGGTCAGGCGGGGCTTGCCGGTTTCCGGGTGCTTGTCGCGCTTGACCCAGTACCACTGGCTCTGGCTGGCCTTGTCCTGCCGGTCGGTGAAGATCAGCAGGTTTTCCGCATGGCGGTGAGCGATGTGCTTCCACACGCGCAGGCGCTGGGCTTCGTCGGGCCAGCCGCCATCGACGACGATTTGGATGGCCACCACGCCGCCCAGTTCGGCCACGGTGCGGCGGCTGAAGGCGGTTTCGCCAGCAGCGTCAAGCTGCCACTGGCCTTCGGCGGGGGCGCGATTCCAGCCGAGAACGTCCACAAACAGGCGGGCGAAGTCGAAGGCGCGAAGGTGTTTTTCAAAGCTGGGGAAGTCAAGTTTGGCCATGAGTGTTGTATTTGTAATCAGTCATCAATTGTTTCTTACGAGGGCTGGCGTTCTCTACGACACCAGCCCCAGCGAACACACCACACGCGGCTCGCGCAGCGTGGCGTCGTCTTCGGCGTAAGTGAGGCGGCCTTCTTCGCGCAGGGATTTGACGGCGCTGGCCAGCTCTTCGTCGTGGACGCCGCCGCGCATCAGGCGATTGAGCAGGTCGGCGGAGGTTTCCAGCAGCGGGCGCTGGTACATGTCGTCCAGGGCGCGCTCCAGCTCTTCATCGCGGAACAGGGTGGCTATTTTGTCGGCGGCATAGGGTTTGAGCCGCTCGTAGGCGCGGCGGCGCGGGCTGCTGGGGCGGCCCAGACCGCCGCCCACGGCTTTGTCCTGCGTCACGGCCAATTGCAGGCCGTTGGCGACAAGCTCGTGGTGGTTGGGCAGGCGCGCCACGGCGGGCGTGCCGGGCGCACATTCGGCGGCGCGCAGCACGGCAAATTGCGATTCGGTGACAATTTTTCCGCTGGCGCCTATCCACGCCAGATGGTCGTTGCCTTCGGGCGACTTGACATAGACCAGCGCCCCGCCTTGCGCCGCTTCTGCGCCCAAGAGCGGAAAGCGCGCCTCGTCCAGCGCAAAGGCTTTGGCCGAATACACCACGGGCGGCAGCGACTCGACGGCGCGGGCCAGGTCGGGGTTGCCCTCGGTGGCTTCTTTCCAGATTTGCCAGGCGTAGGAAGCTAAATCCACCTCGTCATCGTTGTCGTCCAGAATGCCCTGCTGCTCGGTGTAGAGGTTGCGGATGGTGTTGGCTTCTTCGTCGTCGAAAAATTCTTCATCGGTGCCGACGACTTCGGCGTTTTCTTTCAGGCGCTGGCGGATGCGGGAACGGAGCTGGATGAGGTTTTCCACACCGTCAGCGGGCAGGAATGAATAGCAAAAAATTTCTTCCGCCCGCTGGCCGATACGATCCACCCGGCCCGCCCGCTGGATCAGCCGGATGATGGCCCAAGGCAAATCGAAGTTCACCACCACGTTGCTGTCTTGCAGGTTCTGGCCTTCGGAAAGCACGTCGGTACAAATCAGCACGCGCACCTCGTCGGCCTTGGCGACGGTTTTGTTGTTGGACTTGGGCGAAAAGCGGCAGGCCAGCGCGTAGGGGTCGGCGCTCGCCCCCGTGGCGACTTCGACATGCGTCACGCCCGCCCGGCGCACCTCGCGCGCCAGGTAGCGGGCGGTGTCGGCAAACTGGGTGAAGATCAGCACCTTGTCTTTGGCGTGGGTTTTGGTGATGAGCTGGCGCAGCGCCAGCAGCTTTTGGTCGTGCGCCGGGTTCCAGTGGCCTTGCGTGGCTAACAGCTCGCTGAGGGTTTGCGTGTCTTTTTCCAAGTCCGCCGCCAGCGACGGCTTAAACAGGCCGGGGCGTATCCACTTAAAACGCTTTTTGTACTGACCGGCGTATTGGGCATAAACCGCTTTGGCTCTGGCCATAGCGTCGGGGAGGCTGTCGGGGGCGGCTTGGGCTTCTGGCAGCGTGTCCGGCGCGGCATCCACCATGCCATCCAATAAATCTTCGGGTTCGCCTTCTAGGCCATCGGCGTCTTCATCGACGCGCTCCAGATCGAGCAAGCCAGCATCGAGCACGCCGATGGGCAAATCAAGCCCGTTTTCAATCGCGTAGAGGTAAATCTGGTTGCGCAAAATGTGCCGGTCTATCGACTGCAGAAACGAAAAACCGTTGGACTCCAGCCGCTTGAACAGGTTGGTGCGGCAAAAGCCCATCAGCCGCTTGCCAGCGCGGCCCAGGTTGCCGACGATTTTGCGTTCAGTCGGCGTGGCGGATTTTTCCGCCTGCGGCTCGACGTACAGGCCCAGGCCATAGCGCGGCACATGCAGCGCGTTGATCTGGTCCACCACCGCAGGCGAATACAGCCGGGCGTAGCGGTCAGCCGGGTCCGCGTCGTTGACGGTGAACTGAAGCGACACAGGTTTGCGCACCGGGAAATAACGCTTTTCATCATCCTGGCCTGCGATGTAGCGGCGGCCCTGTTTGTCGGCCTGCGTGTAGTGCTGAATGATGAAACTGCGGGTGCGGCGCACCATGTAGAGGCGAATCAGCTCGCGCCAGTCGTCGAACTCGTCGCTTTTTTCGATGGCGAGGATGGAGTTCACCCGGCACTGGTGCTTGCGTTCGAACTCGGCTTCGCTGATGCCCAGCTTGCGCATGTGGTGTTCGGGGCGGATGCCGATGTTGGCTTTTTCGTCAATGAACAGGCGCAGCTGGGACGACAAATCGGCCTTGCTTTTGTTGTAGGGCGTGGCGGTGAGCAGGATGACTTTCGCATCGCAGCTTTTGATGTAGTCCGCAATGGCTTTGTAGCGCCGCCCTTCGCGGTTGCGCAGGTTGTGGCTTTCGTCAATCAACACCAGCCGGTAGCGTTTGAGGTCAGGCAGCTTTTTGATGACTTGCGACACCGACAGCACCATGCCGCGCAGGCCGTATTCGGTTCGGTAACGCTCCCACATGGGTTCGAGATTTTTCGGACAGATGATGAGGGTTTCATAACCTTGATCGTCTTCAAACATGCGCGCCAGGGCGGTGGCCATCATGGTTTTGCCCAGCCCGACCACGTCGCCAATCATCACGCCGCCCCGGCGGTGCAGGTGGCGGGCGGCGATCTTGACGGCGCTTTTCTGGAACTCGAACAGTTCGCGCTCAAAGCGCGCTGGCAGGCGGAACTGGCTTAAGCCCGCCCGCGCTTCGGTGCTGAGGTGGTAGGCGATGTTGAGGTAAATATGGTGCGGCGGAATCGGCACTTCACGCGCCCAACTATTTTCGATCAGGGCGGCGAGTTCTGCTGAAACGTCGAGCGCCCAACGCTCGCCCCAGCGGGCGTTGAACCATTTGGCCAATTTTTCGGTGCCCATGTGGTCGAGTACATCGACATTGAGTTCGCCGTGGCGCGACAGGCCCGAGAGCGTGAGATTGCTGCTGCCGACAAAGCCGGTCACGGGATTGTTCACATCGTCCCTGAACAGCAAATACAGCTTGGCGTGCAACGGATACGGCAAAAAGAGCTTGACCACAACTTGCCCGGCGCGCAACTGGCGGGCCAGGCGGCGCAATCCGGCCTCGTCTTTCCCGGTGGGAATGCCCAGCGTGATCTGCTCGCGCAGGTGCGCGGCGAACTGGGTCTTGAGGCGGCTGGCGGTGGCGTTGTCGATCAGAAGGCCAGACTCGTCGCTCTGGCGGTACAGCTCGCGAATCTCTTCATGCGGTGGTCGCTGCATGCCCACCAAGACGCGGCAGATTTGCCCGGCTGCCGGGTTCCACGGCGCAATCAGGTCATCAATGGCCTGCCAGCCCCGCAGGTTGAGATAACCCACGCAAAAGTCAGAACGATGGGACACCTGCAGAGTCGCCCGCAGCGTGGTTAGCAAGTCGTTGTCGATGTTGTCAAATATGCGGGCCATGTGCGGATTGGGTCGTTTTTGCAGTCGGGCCATTGTGCCTTTAGCGACACAGGTGAACTGCCGTCAACCCCAAGCAAAACACCCCGCCCGCACGAGTAAACTTCTCGACTTGGGAAGATTTGGCATTTATTCGGGACGTTTGAGTTTTCCGGGCGGTGATCCCGCTTTCACGGAGTTTGACGGCCTCAGCGCACCTTCATGCTGATGACAGGGACGCCCCCCAGGATTGCCAGGCCAGCTCAACCATCCACAACAAGAGGATCACAATGACTGTCGGAAAATCAAAAATTATCTACACACTCACGGACGAGGCGCCACTGCTGGCCACTTGCTCCCTGCTTCCCGTGGTGGAGGCCTTCACGGCCCCCGCCGGCATTGACATCGTCAAGAGCGACATTTCCGTCGCCGCGCGCGTGCTGGCCGAATTCAACGACTGCCTGACCGACGCACAAAAAGTGCCTGACAACCTAGCCGAACTCGGTCGCCTGACGCTGCTGGCCGACACCAACATCATCAAGCTGCCTAACATCAGCGCCTCGCTGCCGCAGCTGACGGCGGCCATCAAGGAACTGCAGGGGCGCGGCTACGCCATCCCCGACTTCCCGGAAAGCCCCAAGACCGACGAAGAAAAAGCCATCAAGACGCGCTACTCCAAGTGCCTGGGCAGCTCGGTGAACCCGGTGCTGCGCGAGGGCAACTCGGATCGCCGCGCCCCGCTGGCCGTCAAGCGCAATGTGCAAAAGCACCCGCACTCGATGGGCAAATGGAGCATGGCGTCGCGCACCCACGTCGCGCACATGACGCACGGCGACTTCTACCACGGCGAAAAGTCGCTGACGCTGGACAAAGCGCGCGACGTGAAGATGGAACTGATCACCAAGAGCGGCAAGGCCATCGTGCTCAAGCCCAAGCTGGCCCTGCTGGACGGCGAGATCATCGACTCGATGTTCATGAGCAAAAAAGCGCTGTGCGAGTTCTACGAAACCCAGCTCGAAGACGCGCGCCAAACCGGCGTGATGTTCTCGCTGCACGTCAAGGCCACGATGATGAAGGTCTCGCACCCCATCGTGTTCGGTCACTGCGTGAAGATTTACTACAAGGAAGCCTTCGCCAAGCACGCCGCACTGTTTGAAGAACTGGGCGTCAATGTCAACAACGGCATGTCCAACCTGTACGACAAGATCGCCAAGCTGCCCGAGTCCAAGCGCGAAGAAATCGAGCGCGACCTGCACGCCTGCCACGAACACCGCCCCGAGCTGGCGATGGTCGATTCGGCCAAGGGCATCACCAACTTCCACTCGCCCAGCGATGTGATCGTTGATGCGTCCATGCCTGCGATGATCCGCATTGGCGGCAAGATGTGGGGCTCGGACGGCAAGCCCAAGGACACCAAGGCAGTCATGCCCGAATCGACCTTTGCCCGCATCTACCAGGAGATGATCAACTTCTGCAAGACCAACGGCAATTTTGACCCGGTGACGATGGGCACCGTGCCCAACGTCGGCCTGATGGCCCAGCAAGCTGAAGAATACGGCTCGCACGACAAGACCTTTGAAGTGCCGGAAGACGGCGTCGCCAACATCACCGACCTGGCCACAGGCGAAGTGCTGCTGTCGCAAAACGTCGAAGCGGGCGACATCTGGCGCGCCTGCCAGTGCAAGGACGCCCCGATCCGCGACTGGGTCAAGCTGGCCGTGAACCGCGCCCGCAACTCCGGCATGCCCGCCATTTTCTGGCTGGACCCGTACCGCCCGCACGAAAACGAGTTGATCAAAAAGGTCGAGCTGTACCTGAAAGACCACGACACCACCGGTCTGGACATCCAGCATATGTCGCAAGTGCGCGCCATGCGCTACACGCTGGAGCGCGTGATTCGCGGCCTAGACACCATCAGCGTGACCGGCAACATCCTGCGCGACTACCTGACTGACCTGTTCCCGATCATGGAACTGGGCACCAGCGCCAAGATGCTGTCCATCGTGCCTTTGATGGCCGGCGGCGGCATGTTTGAAACCGGCGCGGGCGGCTCGGCGCCCAAGCACGTCAAGCAGCTGGTCGAAGAAAACCACCTGCGCTGGG
>Ga0302287_10000833_pt1 | contig 13672 bp, 8 predicted proteins | sample III_Fen_E2_4_FD_200452 | JGI IMG/M metagenome (GOLD analysis project Ga0302287, IMG submission 200452) | Peat permafrost microbial communities from Stordalen Mire near Abisko, Sweden - III_Fen_E2_4 | ecosystem: Environmental > Terrestrial > Soil > Wetlands > Permafrost | place: Sweden: Abisko...
CTTATTTTCATCACTTCAGGCAATATTTCTTCCTGCATTTTTTTAGTGATTTGTTCAGTTTCTGCTGTTGCTATAAGTTGAATGATTATATTCTGAAAATTTTCAACGATATTATGATCATCGGCCAGGAGTACCAGACGGTTTCGTATTGAAGGAAAGAAAGGTAAAAACTGGTTATATTTGGCCATAACAAAACACAAACCCACCAAAGCACGTTGCCTTACTTGTTTTTCTTCGACCAGACAAGCATCAAAAAGCAACATAAATTTACTTTCATCGAACATTCGCCATAAATTCAATGTCAGGGCAGACACCAAAACCGATTTTTCAATCCAACCGGGATAATCAACAGCCATAATCTGGGTAAAAAGAATTTTTTCCTGTGATCCGAGAACTGTAGAAAGCCAGAAAAGACCAAAGAATTCAGGTATGATCTGCTCATAATTGGTTCGTAGTCGTTTTAATTCAATTTCATGATTTTCATCTCTGCTTTTAAATATCGCCGTTTGATTATGAAAATATTTTAAAGCATTAAACAAATCAGTTGTTGAATTGTATTTTTTTGTATGAGGATAATAGCGCTTTTGGGTATATTCATAATTGGACGAATTTCTTACTATAAGTTCTTCCCTGAGTTCTGAATTCAATACAAATATTTTTGCAATTAATTTATTATATACAGATTTACGCTGAGGATCTTCAACACCTGTAATGTAATAATGAAGTAAAAAACGATAATTTTGCTCTAAGTCATCCAACCGGTCGACATATTCGCCATTTTGTAACTCATTTACCAGAATCGTGATTCTATCAAATGCATTTTTCACCTGCCCTGAAACAAGGAAGTGTGAGATTGACTTATAAGCTGAATGAATCTGTCCTGCATTCATAATTTATATATTTATCGGGAATGTGAGATAGTTACAACACTAAAACCAACTTTGGGTAAGCTTGTTTATTTAGAAGGCTTAATTTACGAACAATTAGCAAAAGAAGAACCGAAAGGATGACCTGACTGTTTATCCCATTTTACTTATCTTACGAAGTCTTTCTTCATCTATTATTTTCAGTTTACGACCATCCATGGCAATGACATGTTCGTTAACAAAATTAGATAATGTTCGTATAGCATTCGAAGTAGTCATATTCGACAAATTAGCTAAATCCTCCCTGGATAAGTAAATGCTAATGGTAGCACCATCCTCCTCCAACCCATAATTAGTTTTGAGTAATAGAAGGGCTTCGGCTAATCTTCCACGAATGTGTTTTTGGGTAAGATTTACAGTCCGGGCATCAGAAGCCGCTAAATCAGTGGCCAGTTCTTCCAGAAAACGATAGCAAAAGGCATTATTATGACGGAGTATCGACAAAAATATTTCTGCCTTAATCATATAAACTGTTGATGCTTCGAAAGCTGTTACATTGGTGTTGTAGGTTTCATTGGCAATTATAGCTCTGTAACCAAAATGTTCTCCCGGCTTTAACATTCTGATAATTTGATACCGGCTTCCAACTCCTTCTTTGTAAACTTTCACCTTCCCACTTGCAAGGATCATCATATTTGTAGGAAGTTCTCCTTCACTATGAATCATTTCATTTTTCTTGAAATAGTGGACCGTGTAATTATTTCGAACAAATTGTCTTTCATCCGGAGTTAAAACATCCCAAACTGTTAGAATTTCCTCTAAGGGTTTGAGATCTGAAACATGCTTTTTTGCCATAAAATTTTTCTGAGAAATATGTTAGACAACAATGTTATAAAGCACAAATTTAGCAATTTTTCGAGATAAAAATGCTAAATATCAAAAAAATCCACATAAAAAGTGTGAAATTAAATTTTTTACTACATAATTCCTTTTACAAATATCCAATTCAGGTTTACGTATTAACTCCGTTAAAGCGAAACATTAAATCTTTTATTTAAATAATTAAATAATTAGAATTACTTTTGTAAAGCACTATAACATAATTTCAGATGAAAAGATTTTTTTTAATCACGACAATCCTTTTTTGTTTTTTAAGTACGTATGCTCAACAAATCTCAATAAGTGATTCTGCAGTAATTAGTTTGATTACATGCTCCCCGGGAGAGGAAGTGTATGCCAAATTTGGTCACACGGCTATTCGCATTAACGATTCAAAAAATGGCGTTGATCTGGTTTTCAATTATGGCATTTTCAGTTTTGAAACAGAAAACTTTTATTATAAATTTATTAAAGGCGAGACGGATTATCAATTAGGGGTATATGATACTAAATATTTTTTACCTGAATATGCTCAACGGAATTCAATGGTCTGGGAACAGATATTAAACCTTACAACTCCGGAGAGACGGAATCTGATAAATTTATTGTTAAAAAACTACGAAGCTGAAAACAGAACATACAGATACAATTTCGTGTTCGACAACTGTGCTTCACGTCCACGCGATAAAATATTTTCTGCCATCCAGGGGTTTGTAAAATTTCAACATTCTACAGAACCTAAAACATTTCGCCAATGGATAGGAGTTTATGTTGGTACAGATACCTGGCTCAAATTCGGGATTGATATTGTTTTTGGGATGGATGCCGACAGGGTCGCAACAACCGGTGAGAGTATGTTTCTTCCTGAGATTCTGATGAATGAGTTTCAAACGGCTCAAATTCAAACCTCAAATGGACAAATCAGGAAATTAGTAACTGAAAATAAAATTCTGGTCAATAAAAAAGAACTAAATACATTAGAAGATTCGTGGATTTTTAAACCAACAACCGTTTTTTGCTTCTTGTTGATTATTGGGATCTGCTTAACGATTTGGGATATTAAAGAACGGAAACTTCACTTTAAATATTTCGATACATTGATATTAATAATTAGTGGAATTGGTGGATTAGTAGCTTTTTATTTAATGTTTTTTTCATTGCATCCGTTGGTGAGATCCAATTTGAACTTACTATGGCTTAATCCTCTTAATTTAATTGTAGCTGGATTAATCTGGATTAAACCTATGCGTAAAGCCTTATTTTATTATGAAATAGTAAATATTTTGTTCCTGGTGGGTGCTTTACTGGCTTTTGCGCTATCGGCTCAAGCGCTTAACTTAGCAACTTTCCCGATTATTGTCCTTCTGTTAATGCGAAGTACAAGTTGGTTCGCTTTAACAAAAAGAAGACTTTTTAAAAAAAAAGGTGATTTTAATAAAGCAATTTCAATATAATGACAAAAATGACTCAGAATAAAGTACCAAATCCATTACGTTTTGTTTGTATAATTCCGGCACGCTTTCAATCAACGCGATTTCCCGGAAAACCTCTGGTGGATATTGGGGGGAAAACAATGATTCAACGTGTGTACGATCAGGTATCTAAAGTTATACCTGATGTTTATGTTGCAACCGACGACATACGCATTTTTGACGTAGTGATTGCTTTTGGAGGAAAAGCCATAATGACTTCCGACAAGCATAAAAGTGGAACGGATCGCTGCTATGAAGCCTTTTCCAAACTTGCTGAATGGTTTGATGTGATAGTTAATGTTCAGGGTGATGAACCGTTTATTCAACCCGAACAAATCAGTGAAATACTAACCTGTTTTGAAGATCAGGACACACAGATTGCAACCCTGGCAAAGAGAGTGACTGAAAGTGACGGTTTTAATTGCCTGTCGAATCCAAATAATCCGAAACTTGTTGTTAATTCCCGGAATGAAGCTATGTATTTCAGTCGATCTGTTATTCCATTTAAAAGAGGGTCAGAAACAGAAAACTGGATTTCGCAGCACACTTACCTGAAACATGTGGGAATTTACGCTTACAGAGCCGATATTTTAAGCGAATTGACAGTGCTTGAACAATCACCCCTCGAGATTGCCGAATCGCTGGAGCAGCTCCGTTGGCTCGAAAATGGTTACCGGATTAAAGTAGGTTATACCAATGTCGAAACTTTTGGCATTGATACACCCGATGATTTAGAAAAAGTGAAAGAACTCCTGAAATAAAAGAATAAAACAGCATTTGCTATCTCAGCCGTATTCAGAAGAGGGTGTCCAACATAGTTGGACACCCTCTTCTGAATACGGGTAATAAAAAAAATTACTGCGATTATTCTTTAATCATCTTCTGAGTGAAGAGACCATGGATAGTATAAACTTTTACCAAATAACTTCCTTTAATTAGTTGGCTCATGTCCAATGTTTTAATACTTCCTTCTTCCTTTTTCACCAAAACACCGTTCAAACCGTAAATCTCAACCTTCTTTACTTCAGCAACTGAAGAAATAGACAAATTGTTTAATACCGGATTAGGGAATAGTTTCAGTACTGAGAATTTGGCATCATTCATTCCGGTGGTAATGTCGTACGCAATACTCATGTAGTAAAGGTTCGTAGTAGATCCTTTGGCGATGGTAACAAAACCTGCAGGAATTGTTATTGTAACGATTCCTGCTGTAGCAGTATAGCTTACAGCATTCACTTTTACCGTTCCTGCAAAACTGGCATCAAATACAAGTGTTAGGGTACCTGTTTGTGTTGTAGTACAGGTAATACTTGTAGTGGATTCCATTTTCAAACACTGCGTTAGTGTCAACCCTGCATAGTTAACAGTACCGGGTGATGACTGCATATTTCCTGAAATGGTATAGAAAGTGCTATTTTTGCCGGATGTTGTAAAATTTTGTACCATACTACCTGCGGTTGAAGGAGTTACGGTGATGGTTCCCGAGCCTGTAACCGGTGTACCTGTAGTACCGATTGTGGCAATGGAGTAAGATACTGTAGCTGTTGGAGTCCCCGAGATAGTGATTGTTTGTGCTGTAGGCTCTTTAACAAAACTTAGTCCGGATGCAGGCAATCCTGTTACGATAGCATCTGTTGCATCACCTCCCCAGGTGAAAACTATTGGGCTAATTGCGGTACCACTCGATACAATTTGGTTGATATTAGCAGGTAACGTGAGCGTTTGACTGCTTAAAGGTGTGACTGTGATAATTCCCGATCCTGTTGCCGTTGTACCTTCAGTACCAATGGTAGCAATAGAATAAGATACGGTAGCCGTTGGAGTGCCCGAAATAGTGATTGTCCGGGATGAGGCATCTTTCACAAAACTTAGTCCTGAAGCTGGTAATCCGGTAACAGTAGCATCAATTGCTAAACCACCCCATGTAAATACGATGGTGCTAATTGCGGTACCACTCATCACAGTTTGGCTGGTATTGGCAGATGAAGTGAGTGTTTGACTGCCTTCACCCTGTACTGAAACCAATTTAGTTTTGTAATTCGTAATCGCAGCTTTTAATGGAGCATTTACAAGATACGAGGCATCATCTACAACATTGTTAAAATGCCATTTAAAATCGCCTCCTTTAATACGTCCTGCATAAATTGTATCTTTAGCTACCGCTACATCGGGTGCATCCGGAACAAAATTCTTCACATAGAATGCCGGATTGGTATCGAAATTATTATAGACATTGCCCCCTTGAAACGATTTCACAGTAGCAGGTACCTGTTCATCCCGCATTTTAGCCAGGTAAGCATCAAAATCGGTAGTCGAACTGATAATACCTGAAATATTATAAGCCGGATCAGGATCACCATAAGCAACAAAGCGCATATTGTTAGTCCCGGTTGAAGCATCAAATGTATTGTTGAATGCTTTAATAGTACCTCCATCTTCCCCTGAGAAGGTGCCCATATTACCCGGATCGTTCTTTTGTGTGCCAGAGTTCCATACATCTGTACCTTGCATCGAGGTCATCATTGGGTGCTTGGCATTGCGGTAATAATTACCCTCTACAAACAACGAGGAACCCATAGTAGAACCTGCACCGTATTTTGAAATACCATCTAAATAGTTATTATAAAAGTGAACTGTATAAAATCGCACACGCGGATGACGGGAATCGGAGTGATCGAACCAGTTATGATGATAGGTAACATACAAACCGGTGGCAGTATTTTCGTTCAGTCCTAAAAGACTGCTCTTTCCATTATCGTAGAAGTGATTATAAGATACTGTAACATAAGTCGATCCTTTAATATCCATAGCACCATCCCCCTTGATTTGGTCTGCGTCACTACCTGTATCGCCATAGAACATATCACAGTTATGAACCCATACATAACTATTATCCTGTTGTAATCCGAAATCGTCCCCGGCAGTACTGTTACAATTCATCGCCGCCAAATTTCTTATTTCAACATTTGTTGCTCCTTTAACTCGAAATGACCAGCCGTTGCAAACGGCATCGTCACCGACACCCTCAGTTGTAATATAACTTGATACGCTTTGGTTATTTGTAATTAGAATATCCCCATCCGCCATAACAGCATAGTCGGTAATATTTCCAATTAAACGAACAATCAAAGGGCGGGGATCTTTTCCTTTTCCAAAAGCCTCCATAATATTCTCCAATCCTACACACGGATTGGCATTTGCACCGGTTACCGTCATAGAAATATTATCCTTGGTTTTTTGTGTGATATAAAGAATTACCGCTCCATCTTTGGGTGTTCCATCTGCTTTATATGCACCAGGGACGCGTCCTTCGTTAAATGCAAAGCCATTACGATCATAGGATAATACAGTAAGTGTTTCTGTCGACTTTGCAATCCCTTCTATTCCTGAGATAACAGGAATAATTTTAAGGGTATAAGTACCGGCTGCAAGTCCCGGGACATCGGCACGGTAATAAGTGCCATAACTGCGGATAAGTTGGGTATCAATTTTCCTGTCGGTTATGCCCATACCGGTGTAATAGACATTGTAGCTAGTGGCACCTGTAACAGGCTCCCATTTTACATAAGCAGATTCAAGCCAACCTGCCGATTCTTTGATAACAACTGATTGAGCCCACATATGTGCAGAGGTTATAACAAAAACCATACTAATTAGTAATCTTTTCATCATCCTTTTTGTATTGTTTATTTTTGGGTTAACTGATTTATAATAATTTCAAGAACACAAAATTACTATTTGGTACTAATTACTATGTAAACAATTTGTTTTATAATGTGGAATTTTAAACTGATTGTCCTTTTTGGAAAAAAACATTTTAGTTCTAATGACCCACTTGATTTTAGAAACCCACTTTATAGCTTTAGGAATAAGACTTCTTGTGCTCATAGACATGAATGATTTTTACAATATACTTTTTTAATAATCAGTATTTTAAACAATATAAATCGAATAAAAAAAAAGTCTTATAAACAAATAATTGCAATAAAGCTCCCAAAATTGAATGATACAACTTTGGGAGCTTTATTGCAATTAACGAATGACGATACCTAAACAATCTCAGCAAAATCGACTATATGTTCATCGACATACGCCGCAACAGCAGCAGTTTGCTTTTCCTCAATATCAAAATAGATTTCTTCCAGTTCATCAAATTCCTCAAAATCGACATATAGCGCATTAAATTCCTCGTCGGTTGTTTCGCGTTCGAGTTTTTCTTTGTTTGGATCGTAAATCTCCTTTGCTTTGTAAATTAATTTAGCCAGTTCTATCGCTCCAAACTGTTTTATGGCTTTAGCAAATGGATTTGAAAATATATAACCACCATATCCGTTTTGGATTAGTTGTACGAAACCACCTTCACTCATTTCTTTGGTAAAAAAATGATAGGCCAACAAAGTATGCTGACTCCCATTCAGTAATGGCATATTTTCTGCAGTCAATTTACCACCTACGGCAAGTAGATAAGCATCAGTGAAAACCTGTAAAAATTCGTCCATTCCTTTTTCAGCTGCTGCAGCTAATTCACTGTTTTTAATTTGAATCATATAGATGAGTTTGGTGTTTAGTGTTTGATGTTTGGTGTTTAGTGTTTGGCGTTTAGTGTTTTGTGTTTTGTGTTTAGTGTTTGATGACTTGCTTTGTGTCTAATGCCTTTGCTCTTTGTTCTTTGTTCTTTGATCTTTGTTCTTGGCTCTTGGCTCTTGGCTCTAAATCACAATAAAACCTCAGAACTGTAAGCCGGCAATTGAATGCTTATTTTGTGATTAGAGATTGCAAATTTACGATTAAAAATTGATTTGAGTCCTTCTGTATTCAACAGATCGGGAATTGAAATTTCAAATAATTTTGGTTTAGCTGAATTATTAATGAAAATAATCGCATTTTTATCAAAATACTTCCGTGCATACACCCAATTATCTTTGTTCGTCTGAATATTAACAAATTCACCATAAACCAGTACCGGATTATTTTTTCTTAAATGAGTCAATACCGAAACTTTATTCCGAAGATTTGTTTCCCGGTTATTCAATCCATCAAATTTCATCATTCTTCGGCAATCCGGGTCATTTCCTCCGGTTAAACCAATCTCATCACCATAGTAAATAACAGGAATTCCCGGAATTGTCATATTAAAAGTTTGCATTAACAGCAATTTATCATACGCAGTGGAATCGGTTATGCCTATCACACGTTGCCAACCCGCAGTTTTAGAATCTTCTCCGAATTTCAAGTCTCCCGAAGCATAAGCCATGAACCTTGGTTTATCCTGGTTCCCCGAAATGTTGCCCATTAAATTATGATTTCCATAAGTATATAAACTTGAATTCAGAATGGTATTGACCTGTTGCAGGTTGCTTCCCCCAACTCCCGCAAAAGTGGTATTGGCAATATCAAAAACATTAAAATCGAACTGTCCATCAAGCATTCCTGTTGTCAGGTAGCTGCTGATTAATTCCGGACTGCCGTATGTTTCGCCAATTTGGTAAAGACTTTTCCCATTATTCTGGACTTTAATTTTATGGGTCAGCTCACGCCAGAATTGCTCGGGAATATGTTTACACGCATCATGACGGAATCCATCGACTTTGAAATCTTTTATCCAGAACATAGCCGAATCAGTCATCATATCCACTACCTGAGGTTTCGAAAAATCGATGGTTGGTAAAAAAGTATCAAACCAGGTAGTAAGTCTGTAATCGTTCCAACGTTCGGTGTTCATAGTACCATCCGGGAGGTATAAGGAAGTCGTAAACTGTGGATGGAGTTTATAAAAAGGATGATCAATGTGCACATGATGTGCTACATAATCGAGCAGGATATTCATATTTTTGTTGTGGGCATCGCTGACCAGGTTCCTGAATTCAGTATTGGTACCAAAACGGAAATCTACTTTTGAAGAGGATATGGGCCAGTAACCATGATACCCTGAAAATTTTGTTTTCATGGGTGCATAATAGCCGTAAGGTTCAGTCGGATTCTGATTCAGTGGTGATATCCACAACGTATTCACTCCCAGTTTTTCGAAATATCCATCATCAATCTTTTGTTGCAATCCGGCTAAATCGCCTCCCCAATAATCTACTTTATGATTTACATCCGGACGGTTCATGGGATGGTTATTTGTTTTATCTCCATCTTTAAAACGATCGACCAACATAAAGTAGATGATCTGAGCCCGCTTATCCGTTCGTCTGATGTCTTTTGAATCGGTCAGTACTTTTCCTTTTTCTAATGGAATCAAGACATCGTTGCTTACCCCAAAATCATTTGAAGCCCATACCCGCATAAAGGAACGGTCCTGTTTACCGGCTTCAGCAGGAATATCAAAAATAATTTTACCTCTCTCGCGTTTGATAAATTTATCCGGCAAGCGGTAATTCTGGAAATATACAAATACATGACTTGCTTCCTGCTGAACCAATAGTGTAATGTTTTTTCCTGTAAATTCAGAGGTATATAGGATAGGTAATTTATCTTTTTGACCTGCTACCTGTAAAATTGAATTGAATTTTCCATATCCGTTATCCACCTTGCTGGGATTATTCGCATCATGATTTTGCTGTCCATCCAGGCTCATTTGATATAAATAAGTTCCGGGACTTAAATTCAAGGTTACTTCGTAAACGCCTTTCTGGTTCAGTTTCAAATCAGGAGATAACGCTGGAACCCAGTCATTCATTTGTCCTGCAATCTGTACCTTTTTGTAGGCTTTACCCTGCGGATTGAATGTAAACTTATAATCCAGCTTATCAGTTTTGCGGCAGGGTACTGAATATGGAATCCCTTTTGTCCAGAGTTTCACATCAACAAAATGCTCCATGTCAGGCAATACTACTAAATCTGCATTCACTCGATGACTATCAATCCGGCATACAAGTTTAGTCGATGAACTGGTTATTGAATCAATTTCAGAAGGATTCATTATAAAATCCTGAAGTGACAAAACATTGTTACCGATTTTCAGTGTCAACAGCGAATTGAGGTTTTTATTATTTACCGAATCCGAAGGAAAATCGAGACTTGATTGTTTACAGGCTGTACTTCCGAGAACAATCAACAGGATAATATACAATTGGTTTTTCATACTTTATTTTTTCGTAGATTATTAGTAAGATCAGTTGTCAATAGAAAAGATATCCTTTGAAATTTGAAATTATTATTTTATCATGTATTTTATCAAACATCACATTGACAGATGTTATTATCAATTTATAGTCTTTACCTTGTATCGTTAACTCTTCTTTCGTAAATTCATCATCATTGTTTGTTGTTTTTTCTCTCACAATTGCTTTTAATTTATCGTTCAACGAAATTGAAAAGCCGGACATTTCTTTCAATTTATTTTTAATAATCAACTTATTATTTTCCATGCTAACAACTACTTTTTCATCTTCATATTTCATGTTTTGATCCCCAAACATATATAATGACAGAAATGAATGGTATTGGTCAGTATCTACATATACTGATTGATTTTTTAAATGGATATAAGAAAATTGCTGATTATTCGTGAAGTTCTCCATTTTAGTCAGTGCCAGGATCTCTGTTTGTGACTTATCCTTTATTGAAATTGGGTAAAACTTCTGAATACTTTCATTCCCGTAGGTTTTCGAAAGATATTGTATGGCTCCAACCAGTTTAATTTGTGTTATTGAATCTACTTTCGAAGTTCGATCTTTGGCTATAATTATTTTACCGTTGTTTAATAAATGTACATCATTGAGTTGTTTTTCCAATTGGGTAGTCAGTGAGCGCTTGGTAATGTGATATACGCTCCAGGGTCCGACAGAACTAAAGAATGCAACCAGGGCAAACGATATTACAATCCATTTTACGTGTTTTGATTGAGAGAGCAACAGGTAGATACTGATCAGAAACAGCCAAAAATTCAGTATGAAAACATAACAACGGTTGATAGTCAATCCGTAATCACCGATTCTTCGAAAAATTCCAACAGACATAAGTACTAACAACGGGAATAACAGTACCGGAAAGTACCGGGAGAAAACTTCAACCGGTTTATTTTCTTTCATTCGTTGGAGAGGGTATAGAATGATGATACATAATAAACCAACCATTCCAAGTACTGAAACCAATGTTGATACCCATCCGTTTGGCAGTTCCCATTTAATAATTATCCTGAAAAGATACACATATAGAATGAGGGTATAAGCAGCTAAAATAGGAAGTAAAATATACAATCCGAAAATTTTCAATATTTTATTGAAAGAAATTTCCTGATTCCTTTTTTCTGACTCCGATGGGATATTTGACAAAAAATAGACCGGTGCAAAAATCACATAACATACCACCGCCAGGTTCGAATAGATCTCTTTATTGATTTGTATAGCAAACAATTTATCGAGTGATAAAATAGCAAGGCTTATTCCGGCGAACAATACATTTGAGAAAACAAACGTAATGAACATGTCAATTATGCTGTCACGACTAAAATTCCAAAAAGGGATTTCGTTATTTTTCTTCAGAAATGAAACAAAAAAGGCAGATAAAACGAATACTGTTCCAAAAGCAATCAATTGATAATGCTGATATTCGAAAAGCTTTTCCGGTAACGTGAAACAATAAACTGCCAGTAAAACTATTGAAAGGACATTTAACAAAATCCTGAGATGCCACTTTTTAAATTCTTCCAGATATAACGAAACGGCAACATTTAAAAGAGTTCCCAATACAAAAAAAGCCCATAAACCAGTTTTTATTTCAACTTTCACTTTTTGAATTGACAAAAAACAAAGGATGGATAAACCAATCAGAAAGATTAGGGTGAAAGGAAATCGCACAAGAACCAATTTTAATTTATTGATCCATTCTTTTAATGATGTCTTTTTCATATCTATAGGTATAACAGGTTATTAATAAATATCGACTATATGAATTCTTACTTTAAATCCAGAATTAAAACGGTCTTAGCAGGAATTGTCACAGGACTTTTTAGAGAATAGGTTTTAGAATTTGTAATTTCAATCCCGAAAGATTTCCCGGCTATCATTTCATTGAAACGATATACATCTAACTCCTTATCTTGCTCATTATTATTTGCGATAATCATTATTGTTTTTTCAGTGTTATACCTGAAACTGACGTAGATTCCATTTTCAGGGACAAACTGCTTCATGGATCCATTTTGTAACACAGAGTTGTGCTTACGATAATTCAATAAATTTTTCAGATACTTAAACACTTCATTTTCAGCTTTTGTTCTTCCCTGTGCTGTAAATGCATTTCTTTCATCAGTGATCCACCCACCGGGGTAATCAAATCGATGGCCCTGATAATCTCCCGCTTTTCCATCCAACATGATTTCAGTGCCATAATAGAGTTGAGGATAACCCCGTGCAGTAATCAACATAGCTAATGCCATTTTATATTTACGAATATCCCTTTTTACAACAACTGAATATCTGTCAATATCGTGATTATCCAGAAAATTCATAATCATTGATGGATTTGAATATACAAAGTCCTGTGCATACAGCGAGTAAAAACGCGACATTCCGGTGTCCCAACTATCGGGTTCATTGAATGCCGAACTGAAAACATCCTTGAGGCAGAAATCCATCACGCTTGTCAACCTTGAATCGAATCCATCTTTATTATTATTCCCCGATTGATAATAGGCAATTTCTGCCGGCGATTTAACCCAACATTCACCAACAACATTCATATTCGGATATTCGCTCCTGATGGTTTGAATAAACTTTGCCGCCGTTTTAATATCGTTGTATGGATACGTATCTACCCGCATTCCATCAATATTGGCAGTTTCTATCCAGAAAATATAAACCTGACTCAGATAATCGAAAAGCAGTGGGTTCTGTAGATTTAAATCAGGCATGTTTGGAGCAAACCAACCCTTCTTCAGCCTGATTAAATCAGCTTTTGCTGCATGCGGATCAGTCCATGCTGTCATCCTGTAATTGGACGAAGTGTATGTTGGCCAGGTGTTAAACCAGTCCTTTGCTGGCATGTTTTTCAACCACCAATGGTTTGAGCCGCAATGATTCGGAACAACATCAATGATCAGTTTTAAACCGTTGGAATGACATACTTCTGAAAGCCTGGAATAATCTTCATTTTTCCCCAGGCGTGGATCAACTTTATAATAATCGGTACAGGCATATTGATGGTAGGAATATTGGGTATCATTATCATCCAAAAGGGGAGTTGCCCACAAGGCAGTAATACCCAAACCGGCAAGATAAGGGACATTCCTGATAATTCCCTCTATGTCTCCACCATGACGAGCACCAGGAATCTCTCTATGCACTCCCTGATAATAGCCACGAATGGAATCATTCTCTTTATTCCCATTAGCAAACCTGTCGGGCATAAGCAAATACAAGGCATCAGCTTCAGTAAAACTCTTCCGGACAGACGATTCTGATCTTCTTTTTTTCAACTCATAAACAACTGTCTGGATTTTTCTTCCCT
>Ga0302287_10000834_pt1 | contig 13658 bp, 13 predicted proteins | sample III_Fen_E2_4_FD_200452 | JGI IMG/M metagenome (GOLD analysis project Ga0302287, IMG submission 200452) | Peat permafrost microbial communities from Stordalen Mire near Abisko, Sweden - III_Fen_E2_4 | ecosystem: Environmental > Terrestrial > Soil > Wetlands > Permafrost | place: Sweden: Abisko...
TTCCCACGCTTACGTTGTTGTGGCTCAGGTCGCATGAAGCATTGGAGGAAAGTTTGGACACATCAAATACGCACTTATAGGTGCCGTTCATGAAATACAAGGTCATGGAGCCTGTCATCATCGAAGACGTTGCTGAGGTTGTATCCATGGCTATCATGGCGGTCATATCCATGGTGATATTGTATTCAGTATACAGGTTAAAAGCTTTTGGCTTGGTCACATCTTCGTTCATGGAGCCCACCATATTGAACTTCATTCCAGTGATCGAATCTTTAGAGTTTAAAGTGATGTTGTATTTGATTTCACTCTTTGAGGTGAGCTTCGCGTTTGGTGTTGAAGAAGACTGAGTTATTTCAATTGTAGCTGTGTTCATCTTTGCATACATGACTGCAGAGGATGATGCACCTGTTGCGCATATTGAGAGCAAGCTTCCATTGCTTCCAACCATCTTCTCTGTCACGGTCGTTGTGTCGCCCATGGTCGTGTCTGTATAGGTTGTGTCTATGGTATAGCAACCAGTTGACAGGTTATATCCAGCAACAAGCTTCTTTGCGAGCTTGGATTGATTACCCAAAGACGAGCTTGCGATTGGGCTAGCAGTGGTTCCCGAGCTAATTCCATTTGTCACAGAATTAATGTTGTTGCCCAAGGTGGCAATGTCGGTCAAGTCGGTCTTGATTTCTGCGGCGGTTAAAGTCTTTGAATAGTTGGCGCTCAAGGTCGCTGTTGGAACTTGAGAGACGCTCGATGTTGTGCTTGATGTTGCAGGACTCTCGTTACGCTCTTTGAGTCAGAGCATGCGAAAAGAGCAAGCATTGCTGCCGCTGGGGCAACTTTTGAAAAAATGCGATTCATTCCGATCTCCTTGATTTGTGTTTGATATCCAGAAGGTAAGCATTTCTAAAATATTTCGCAATGAACTTCCTTGACAAGTGTGCCTCAAATCACAAAACCCGCGATAATCCACGAAAAAAGCCCGCTGCAAATCTGCAACGGGCTTTTATTTTCTTTAGAAATTAGGCTTTTGGAGCTTCTGTTGCGGCTGCGACATCTGTAGAGCCAAGCTGTGCAGCTTGGTATGCGTAGAACGCCCAACGCGCATCAACATTTTTTTGCAAGGTTGAAGCCAAGCTGTTTGCGAGCTCTGGCTGAGACTGCTGCAATTGGCGATAACGATTTTCTGTAAAGATGTAATCCTTCACAGGTACCGTTGGGGCCTTCGCATCGATGATGAGAGGGTTCTTGCCTTCGGCTGCAAGAGATGGGTTGTAGCGCAAAAGCTGCCAGTAACCAGACTTCACCGCAGTCTCTTGGTGCTTCAACATATCGGCCATATCGAAACCGTGTGCGATACATGGGCTGTAAGCGATAATGATCGAAGGACCATCATACTTTTCAGCTTCAAGGAAGGTCTTGATGGTCTGCGCATCGTTTGCGCCCAAGGCCACGTAACCCACGTACACGTTCTTGTACGACATCGCGATGAGGCCAAGATCCTTCTTGCCTGCACGCTTTCCTGCAGCCGCAAACTGAGCAACAGCACCGAGGTTGGTGGACTTAGAAGACTGTCCACCGGTGTTGGAATAAACTTCAGTATCGAGCACGAGCACGTTCACGTTTTCGCCCGATGCGAGGACGTGATCCAATCCACCGTAACCGATATCATAAGCCCAGCCGTCACCGCCGATAATCCACACAGACTTCTTCACAAGATAGTCCGCAACTTCAGCCAATAGAGTAGCTTCGGCACTCTTGATTCCCTTCAAAGCGGCTCTAAGCTTCACCACGTTTTCACGTTGTGCAAAGATGCCCACTTCTTCAGTCTGATCTTGAGTCTTGATTGCAGTCACGAGGCCTGCGTCAAGTTTGTCAGCGAGTTTGTCGAGCAACAGCAAGCCTTGTTGAGCATGCTTGTTTACGGCAAGGCGCATACCCATACCGAATTCAGCATTGTCTTCGAATAAGGAATTAGCCCATGTTGGGCCGCGGCCTTCTTTGTTCTTCGCATAAGGCGTGGTAGGCAAGTTACCACCATAGATCGACGAGCAACCCGTGGCATTTGCGATGATCATGCGATCACCAAAGAGCTGTGTTGCAAGCTTGATGTATGGAGTCTCACCGCAACCTGGGCAAGCACCGGAGAATTCGAACAGTGGTTCGAGCAACATTGCGTTCTTTGGAAGAACCTTGTTGCCCACCTTGAGGCGATCAATCTCTGGAGCGTCCACGAAGAAGTCCCAGTTCTTGGCTTCCCGTTCTGCGATAGGTGGCTGTGCGGCCATGTTCAATGCCTTGCGATCAGGATTGGTCTTGTCCTTAGCTGGGCAAGCCTCGACGCAAACGGTGCAACCCGTGCAGTCATAAGGAGAAACCTGGATCGTGAAGATTGGATCGCCATCGATCTTGAAGCCCTTAGCCTTCATAGCCTTGAAGCCTTCTGGAGCATTGGCGAGTACGGAGTTATCGAACACCTTCGTGCGGATGGTGGCATGTGGGCAAACGAGTGCGCACTTGCCGCATTGAATACAAAGATCAGGTTCCCAAACCGGAATCTCGAGAGTCAAGTCGCGCTTTTCCCAACGAGCTGTTGCGGTAGGCCAAGTGCCATCGTTTGGCATCTTGCTTACTGGGAGCTGGTCGCCACGACCGAACATGAGTTCGGTAGAAATATTCTTAACGAAGCTTGGCGCCAAATTGCTCACCGACTGGCGCATGCCCTTGATGGCCGTGACAGTGGTTGGAATCTTGATTTCATGCAAGAACTCAAGGGTGCGATCCACAGCATCCCAGTTTTGCTTCACAACAGCTTCACCCTTGCGAGTGTAGGTCTTCTTGATTGCCTTCTTGATCAGCTCAATCGCTTCTGCTGGAGGTAAAATGCCGGAGATGTTGAAGAAGCAAGTCTGCATGATAGAGTTGATGCGACGACCCATGCCGGTTTCTTTGGCAACATGATAAGCATCGATCACGTAGACTTTCAGTTTCTTCGTGATGATTGCAGACTGAACGCTCTTGGTGAAAGTATCCCAGATCTTGTCTGCACCAATTGTGCTATTGATCAAGAAGATTGCGCCTTGCTTTGCGTTGTCCAACATGTCCACTTGGTCGAGATGTGGGGTATGATGGCAAGCGATAAAGTCAGCTGTAGTGATCAAGAATGGGGCCTGGATTTCCTTCTTACCAAAACGCAGATGCGAAGTGGTCATGGAGCCAGACTTCTTCGAGTCATACACGAAGTAGCCCTGAGCGTAGTTATTCGTAGAGTCACCAATGATCTTGATGGAGTTCTTGTTCGCACCCACAGTACCATCAGCACCAAGGCCGTAGAACATGGCTTGGAAATAATCGCTACCGATAGTCCAAGAGGAATCGACCGTGAGGCTTGAGCCAGTGAGGTCGTCGTTGATGCCCACCGTGAAGCCATTCTTTGGCTGAGCTTTCTTGGTCTCATCAAAGACTGCTTTCACCATTGCAGGAGTGAACTCCTTGGAGCCCAAACCATAGCGACCACCGATGATGCGAGGCAGCGCAAGCTTAGACGAGCCATTCATAAGAGCTTCAGCAACCGCAGTGATCACATCTTGAGCGAGTGGCTCTGCTGCGGAACCTGGTTCCTTGCAACGGTCGAGAACGGCAATAGACTTCACTGTGCTTGGGAGAGCGGCAACGAACTGAGCCGATGGGAATGGACGCCACAGACGCACATTGATCACGCCGACTTTTTCGCCAGCAGCAATGAGGGCATCCACAGTAGCCTTGGCTGTCTGGAAGCCGGAACCCATGATTACCATGACGCGCTCTGCGTCCTTTGCGCCATGATATTCCACCAGCTTGTATTGGCGGCCGGTCATCTTGGCAAATTGATCCATGGTATCTTGAATGATGCCAGGAGCAGCAGCATAGTATGGATTGACAGTCTCGCGACCCTGGAAATACACATCAGGATTCTGAGCTGTGCCACGCAATACAGGCGAATCAGGAGAGAGGCAGCGGTTGCGGAACTTGGTCACCAAAGATTGATCGATCATGGATGCGATCTGCTCTTCGCTGAGCGTTTCGATCTTCATCACTTCATGAGAGGTGCGGAAACCATCGAAGAAATGCACGAAAGGAATGGAGACCTTGAGGGTCGCGGAGTGGGCGATCAGAGCAATGTCCTGAGCCTCTTGCACCGAAGAGGAAGAGAGGAGCACGAAGCCCGTTTGACGCATGGACATAATGTCAGAGTGGTCACCAAAAATCGAGAGGCCTTGTGCGGCAATAGCACGCGCAGAGACGTGGAAGACTGCGGGAGTAAGTTCGCCAGCGATCTTGTAAAAGTTTGGGATCATCAGGAGCAAGCCCTGAGATGCCGTGAACGTCGTGGTCAGAGCACCAGCCTGCAAAGAGCCGTGCACAGCAGCAATAGCGCCGCCTTCAGATTGCATTTCAACAACGCGTGGAACCTGGCCCCAAATATTCTTCTTGCCTTGTGCCGACCAAGCGTCGCAGTTTTCAGACATGTTGGAAGATGGTGTGATTGGATAGATGGCAATCACTTCGCTCACTTTGTGTGCGACCGAGGAAGCAGCCTCGTTACCGTCCATACAATGCATTTGTTTCTCGCTCATAATTTCTCCAATTTGAATGCGGTTAGACGCGCCTAAATTAGAAATTTTAAGCCCTTATTACATAAAATTTCTGGCCATACTACGCCACCCCCGAGGAATGACACCCCCTCGAAGGACGAATGGCAATCTGATTCAGGACTGAAACCACATATTGTCTCGAATATTCAGGCGGCGCATCGTCCGCACAATTGTTTGCGCAATGGTCAGCATCATGTCGCTGCGTCATGGCAAACGTGGTAATTTCAAGCGTTAGAAAATTATTTGCAAACCGAGTTACTGCAAGTTTTCCCAGCACCACAGAAAGACCCACAGCTTCCGCAGTTGACGGCATCCGTCTGCACGTTTATGCAGAATCCTCCGCAGTTGGCCAAACCAGCTTGGCACGAAAGCGTGATCGCCCCAGCTTGACATGTGTGCCCGGGCGCAACCACAGAGCCACAGCTTCCGCAGTTGTAGACATCGGTTTGCAAGTTCGTGCAGGTTCCACCACAGTTTGTCAAACCAGCTTGGCACGAAAGCGAGATCGCACCCGCTTGACATGTGCTCCCGGGCGCAACCACAGAGCCACAGCTTCCGCAGTTGTAGACATCGGTTTGCAAGTTCGTGCAGGTTCCACCACAGTTTGTCAAACCGGCTTGGCACGAAAGCGTGATCGCACCCGCTTGACATGTGTTCCCGGGCGCAACCACAGAGCCACAGCTTCCGCAGTTGTAGACATCGGTTTGCAAGTTCGTGCAGGTTCCACCACAGTTTGTCAAACCAGCTTGGCACGAAAGCGAGCAAGCTCCATTGATGCACTGATAACCATCAGAACATTGCCCATAGCACGAGGTCAAATTTGAATCGCGATAAAAGGTTATGCTATCGATAGAAGACGTGCTTGCCTTGAAAATCGTGTGACCAGCGCTGTTCACGTATATGGAATCGTTTAGAGCATAGGACGGCCCAAATACGACAAGGAAAGACAACAGAAAGAGCGCGTGATTTAAATTGGTTCGAAGATTCGTTTGCATATTAGTCCCGCTTATCATTTACCGTTACTTTATAAGAAGTGTTAATGATTGCACATGATGACCATTCGTGATTTTACACACATAAATTCCAGGGCTTCGGTCGTATAAGTTAAGGGCAACGTAATTGGAATTGGTAACCCTGATGGACTGCAAAAGAACACCATCTGTATTGAATAATTCCAGAGATCGATCTATGCTGCTGCCGAGAAACGTGATCTCCAAGGCATTCTTTGTTTGATGGGCGGAAACAGCCACTGTTGTGAGTGTGGAACTCGGGTCGTTTCCAGTAGAATCTGGAATGGAATCCGTAAACGATAATATCAATGTTTGCGCGATACTATACGAATGAACGTGGCTGTCTTTGTCTTCAATGACCATACTCCCATTTGAGAATACGATCTTTCGAATGCTATCTAAGGCATAAAAGGATTTCGCTCCAGAACCTTGATTGATCTGAATCGCATTCGCATAGAGCTTGTTCGCACCTAAACACCAAAATACGATAAGCAAAGCCAGAATTTTTCGATGTTTCATTGACGATCTTATAGGAAAAGGATGTCACAATTATAAATAATAGGGACTCTGACAAAATGGGTAATACATCCCATTCCCAGAAACCGATGTCGCTTCAAGGACATGAATTCGTGGATTTGAAGTGGCCGGAAAAATTCTGCCGCTAGCTAGCTCGCTAATTGTGCCTTAAATGTCCAGAAAGACAGCGATGATTTCCTTTCTGATTTTATAGATTTCAACGCATGGGATTCGGGTGGCTCAAACCACTTAAGAGGTATAGACGATGAAGTTATCAAAAGTGTTCCAAAGTTTCGCTTTGACTTTGATTGTGGCTGTTGGCGCTTCCGCACAAACACGCGGCATCGGCGTGGGTGGTTATCTCCAAGCAGGCAACAGCGGAGAAGACGGCGGGCTTAATGCTAAGCTTTTCTTGAATCAAATGGATGCGATTGACCTAAGCTTGAGTATTCAGATGAGTCCCTTTGGTGAATCAATGGGAGCTTATGTGAGTTACCTCTTTCATTATTGGAATGTAATCCCGATGACCACGGGAAAACTCCCCTTGTACTGGGGTCCCAATGGTGGTGTGGGAACTTGGCCGGGTGGAAGCGTAATTCGCTTCGGAGCAGTAGGTGGCATGGATTATTGCTTACCGCAAGGAACAGCTCCTCTTGACTTTTATCTTCAGCTTAACCCAAACATCGAGGCTGTCTCACCAAAAGGCGGCAAAATGAGCATGGGTTTAAATCTGTACCTCCAGCTCGGAATGCGCTTTTTCTTTGGTGGATAAATGAACCCAGTTTTGAACCCAATTGCTTGGATTGCCGTTGCATTGGGTGGCTCTGTGGGCTGCTTAGTGCGTTGGCAAGGCTCTTTGCTTTTGCAATCACGCTTTGCCTTATCTGCGGCTTGGTCTATCGCTTGGGTAAATGGATTCGGTGGATTCCTGATTGGAGTAGCTCTCGCTTTTGCGGAAGAAGGTACTCTTGCTGGCAATTGGCGCTTACTTGCAATCACTGGATTCCTGGGTGGCTTCACCACGTTTTCCGCCTTTGCGGGTGATATGCTTCAGTTGCTGCGTGCGGGCAATATTCGCATGTTCATTTTTCTCGCAGTGGTTTCCAATGCAGGCGCCTTACTTGCGTGCGCCGCTGGTTTCTTTGGCACACGAGTCATTCTTCGTTAGGAAGCTTCTTTTACCTGAATTAACAGGTCTCTGAAATAGCAAAAAGCTATTTTCGTCCTAAAGAGGTACTCCATGCGCCGTTCTTCCTTGTTTTTACTCCCGCTCATTGCTCTTTCTCTCATCTGCACAAGCTGTTTACTTGATGACCCTGCGAAGCTTGAACTTGGCCGCGACTATAATGGCACAACACATCATGTGATGGATGTCACTCAATCCTTTAAACTGAATGACCCGCTTGTTTTGCAACTAGACAATGGAAAAAATTTTGGCGTAGACTCGGTTGAAATGCGTCTTTATATGGGCACAAAAGCCGCCCATTCTGCTTCTCCCACCTTTGCGCAAAAATTCCGCGTCAAACCCACCGATCGCAATTTGATTGTGCGTGGTCCCGTGACCAATCCTATCATCGCTCGTAATTTTCTCAAGACAAACGAGATTGGAAGCTATTTTTTGGAATTTACGAATGGCACACAAGTCATTACAGATGCGGAATTAAGCCTGCACAACTCGAAGGAATGAATTGATGCAACTCAAAGTAATACTTGGACTTGTAACTGCGACTTTGCTGGCCTCTTGCCAGAACGGAACGGTTGATATTTCTTACCAGTATTCGAATCAAGTCGATCGCGATATGTTTCACCAAGGTATCTATTCCATTGGTGAAGGCAAAGAAGAAATGGTCGGTACGAGCATTGAAACCTATGGAAAAGTCACGTGGCGTACGAGTGGTCAGCAAACCATTTTTGAGCGCCGCTATGTTCTGGATAAATCTCGCGGTTATCACAAACACTCGATGCCACTAGAGTTGAGCTACCGGATTCCTGAAGTTGACCTCGTTGCAGAAGGCGTCACCAAGGTTAGTGCGATTCATGGCAACGAACAGTTTGTACCCAAGGTGGTTGAAAATTTGCCCGTCAAGGAAAAATTCAAGCGCCAACTTCGAGATACCCGTTACCAGCTCGAATTTGACCGCTACGATAAGCGCCGCTGGGATATTGGGCATTTACTCTCTGGCAAAATCCCAAAGAACACCAATATTACCGAATTACTCAAATCCCAAGGCAAGTTGCCCATGCCAGCTTTTCCTGTGGATTCAGTCGTCACCAAATCCATGAACTCATTGGCAAACCTTAGCTGCTTGGAATACACGGTTTATTATAGCGAGCGCGACCCTTTCCCATATTATTTGTGGGAACAGTTTGCATACAGCACAGACCAAGGCAAGAACTACAAGAACTACAAGGCAGATTCAACTCGCTTTGCTGTGGCCTATACGGTTTTCATCAATCCAGAAACCGGTGTACTTTGCCAAGAACGCGAGGTAAAGCGAGGAGTAAATTACATCAGCAACCCTGAATCCAAAGAGCAATTCTCTTTTATTAGCAATGTTACTGACGAGACTTTGTACACCAAGCCAGAAGATGCTAAGTGAATAACTCACAACTAGTTACGTTGGTCTCTTGTGGATTTTTATTATGGCTATTAAGCTGTGCGAATGGCTCTATTCAGAGCACCGTGGTGGCTGATCGCCTGCAGGATTATCAACGAACTTCGAAGGAATACCATTCCCACGAAGAGGACTACTTGGCCTTGCTTTCCAACATAGAACAAGAACCAACCGACACATTCTTGATGGATCAAAAAAAGATCCAGATGAAGGAGCTCACAGATCTTCGCGCTGTCATGTTACAGTCCAGAAGCGAGCTCGATGAAGCTGTGCAAAAATGGGAAATTGAGATTCGCGAACTTCAATTTGGAGGGGCAAAGATTTCAGCCCCTGATCCCAAAAAGTTCAAAAACGCAACGCCTGCCGATACCCTTCTTGCCAAATCGAAAGCTGCGCCAGTCAACATGCCAGCCCCACGCGGCGGAGTTTTAACGGTGACTACAACAAAGCCTATGAGTAGCTCTTCGATCACAGTGTCATCAAGTAGCTCTTCGTTAATTATCTTATCCAGCAGCTTTTTTACTTCATCTAATAGTTCTGCTGCAACTGGCGTAAGCTCAAGTACTAAATAGACTTACGAAAATAATCTACACGCCGTAGAATGCTCTTGCATTTTCCCGACACACTGGTTCGAGCTCTTGAACGCTCATTCCGCGTACTTTGGCGAATGCCTCAAGAACGATTCCAATCATACCCGGATGCGCTGTTTTTCCACGAAAGGGAATGGGGGCTAAGAATGGAGAATCGGTTTCAGTAAGGATGCGATTTTGGGGAATGGCTGCGGCGACAGCTCGAATTTCGTCTGCATTCTTGAACGTCAAGATCCCCGTAAACCCAAAATAGATCTCAGCAGGCAACGCGAGCAGCTTTTCTGCAAAGGGTAGGGGGCCAGTATAGCAGTGAACATGGATCTTATGACCCGCAAGTGGTGCTTCACTAAGAATCTGGAGCGTATCTTCTTCGGCATCGCGAGTATGCAAAACCACCGGTTTATTCAACTCCAAAGCGAGAGCTAGCTGGCGTTGAAATACCGTGCGTTGAATTTCACGCGGAGACATGTCGTAGTGATAATCCAAGCCTATTTCGCCTAAAGCAACTGCCTTGGGGTGCTTCAGATGGCATAGCAAATCAGCCTCAACTGCGGGGGTGTACAAACTTGCCTCATGAGGGTGAACGCCGAAGGTCGCAAAAATGCGTGGGTCTTCCATGAACGCTACAGCCTGTTCAAACACATCGGGATGGCAGGCCACATGTACCATTCGCTCGGGCAGGGGGGTGCAAAATTCGAGCAGCTGGGCTAGGTCTGTAAGCTTTGCTTTTTCTTGGATCATCTCTAGATGACAATGGGTATCAATCAGCATAAATCCTCGAGAAATGTTATGCAAAAATTCGCATAAGTCTTTGTTTAATAAGTTGTTGAGACTCTATCCATTCAGGTATTCTACAGAAATAATTTCAAGTTCCTGTGGCCCTTTGGGGGTTTGCACGGTAACTAGGGCTCCAATCTTTTGCCCCTTTAACGCTGTACCAATGGGCGATTGCAAAGAGATTTTTCCTTGCATTGGATCGATCTCTGCTGGCCCCACAAACTGATAGCGCCTTTCTTGGCCGGTTCCAACGACCTTGGCAAGCACGCTTGCTCCAAAGCCAACCTCACCAGTTAATGCCTTGGGAGAACTCTCCAAGACCACCGCAGAGTCGAGCAATTTATCCAAAAAACGGAGCCGCCGATCGATGTCCCGTAAGCGCATCTTGCCGTAGGTGTACGCGGCATTTTCCGAACGATCCCCTTCCGCTGCAGCAACCTGTACCTGCAAGATCATTGCAGGCCGCTCGGTGAATTTGAGAGTTTCCCATTCGAGCTTTATCTTAGCAAAGCCCGCTGGGCTAATGGCGTGTTCTTGCATCATTCAAACCTAGCAATCCAACAAAAAAAGGCACCCGATTAAGGTGCCTACTTTTGGTGCAAAAGAAGCACCTGTAAATGTTGCTATGCGATTTAACGCTTTACAAAGCCAAACTTAGCTGGTTTAAAATCATCTGGGAATTGAGTCTTAGAGTCATAAATGCACTCTCTCGCTTGGAACTTCTTCATGGTTGCTCGGCTCAAATCAGCACCAGAGAAGTCAACACGATCAAGACGCGTGTCGGCATCAAACTTGGCGTTTTTCAAGTCTGCATTGATGAACATGGTGTTTGACAGTTTTGCACCAGAGAAGTTCGCGCCAGCCATCTGAGCCATGTTGAATGATGAACGGTCAATGTTGCTATTGGCAAAATTCGCCTTAAGCATGTTCGCCTTATCAAACACACACTTATAGATGTATGCGCCATCAAAGACCGATTTGCTCAAGTCAGCTTCGGTGAAATCGACTTTGCTCACTTCTTCAGCATCGAAGTAAGAGGTGCCCGAAAGGTTGGCGCCTTTCAAGGAAGAGGAAAGCAGTTGAGACTTATCAAACACGACGCTCGAAAGGTCTTGCCTATCGAAGGTCATGTTCTTGAGCTTAGACTGTGCGAAAGAAGCGCGTTGCAATTGAGCCTTGCTCAAATCCACTTCGTTAAAGTAGGTCAGAGACAGATCAGCTGCTTGCAAATTCACATTTTCGAAGGACGTTCCATCGAAGATTGCGCGAGACAAACCAGCCTTTGCAAAGTTTACGCTCTTAAGCTCGACCTTGCTAAAATCAGCGCGAATCAAGTTACAAGCAGTGAAGTCCGTGTTGACCATGGTGGACTTGGAGAAGTCAGCTTCGCCCAAGAGCGAACGAGCGAACTTGGTATTGGTCAGGTTCGACTTGCTGAAATCAGCGCGAGTCAAATCCACATCTTCCACGTTTGCACTCGTCAGATCCGATTTTGCAAACTTGCATTCATCGGAAACCTTGATCGCCTTGAGGTTCGCACCCTTTAGAGAGGCGTGGTCGAAGCGGGAATCGAGAAGAGTTGCGCGGTACAAGTCCGCAGAATCCATGATCGCATCTCGGAAATCCGAGCCTCGCATATCGGAGCTACGAAGGATTGAGCCGTGAAGCTTTGCGCCCTCAAAGCTAGGATCCTGGAACACAGCATTCTGGAAGTTTACGCCAGATAATTCCGCATTCTCAAAATTAACCCCTTGACCAGTGGCAGAAGAAAAGTCCGACTTCTTGGCATTAGCCTCTTTGAAGTTGAACCCATCAATCTTCTTTGAACGGAACGATATGTTCACATCCTTACGGGAAAAATTGTTTTCCTGGGCGAATGAAGCTTGAACTAGAAGTCCAAGTCCGACAATAGTGGCAATCTGTGGGAGCCTTTGTGCAACGCTCATATTCATGGAGATAGACCCTTGGTTTCTCGTGTGAAAATAGGTTTTGGATTAAAATAATTAAACAATGCCGATATAGACCAAAAATTTGCGGTCATTTCAAATTGCCTCGTTCCTAGGTGCACACAAGGAAAAAAGCTAACTTCGCGCGATGGATTTTTGTCTTCCCGAACAAGCTGATGCTGTCGTCTGTGGAGCGGGCCCAGCAGGTCTCGTCACCGCCCTTCGCCTTGCATCTTCAGGTCAATCCGTTGTTTTGCTTGATCGGCGCGACCCTTGGCGAGAGCCTGTATCTTGTGCAGAAGCCGTTTCTGTCGCTGGTTTGAATAAGTGGCTAGGCGTGATCGACCCTGCATGGATTCGAGGCCAAATCGATGGTGTTGTATTCGTTGCACCCAATGGAATTCAGATTGAATATCAGCAAAAAGAGTCTGGTCTTATCCTTGATCGCGCCTGTTTGCATAAAGGTTTAGCAGACAAGGCGTATGCGGCTGGGGCAAAGCTGCATTTCCGCGCAAATGTGCAATCCATTATGCGCGACCATAATTGCGACCACCATGTCCGCGAGGGCCAAGACTGGCTCGTGCAAGGCGTTTTGCATGGCGAAAAGCCGTTCACCATCCGTACAAAATGTGTGGTTGATGCAAGCGGTGCCGGTGGAAAGCTCACGCGGCACTTGCCCGAACTAGCTCACCTCGAAGATGGTTCCTTCGACCTTGAACCTGCAGTGTTCGCGCTCATCGAAGGCATTGAGCATAAGTCCGATATGATTGAAATGGATTTTAGCCAAGTTCGCTTCCCAGGTGGTTATGGTTGGGTGTTCCCTCGCGATGGCCACACTGCAAACGTCGGGCTCGTTATTGCCAAAGAATTTACCTCGCGCACTCCTGCTCGCAAGCTCTTGCAAGCATGGATCGACGATCGCTGGCCTAATGCAAAAGTCAGTAGCTTCTATGGCGGAGCAATTCCCTGCGGGCAGAGCAACAAAGCCCTCGCAGCGCATGGTGTATTTAAAGTCGGCGATGCAGCAAGCCAAGTGAATCCAATCAGTCGTTCGGGCATTGTTGAAGGAATCAAGGGTGGAGTTGTAACCGCCAAGGCCGTGCAGGAATGGCTCAAAGCCTCTAGCCCCGAGCAGCGTAAAGCCATCGAGGCAAACCTCCTTGCAGACTGGTTCGAAGTGCAAGGCAAATCGCACCAGCGCCTTTCTCGTGCGAAAGCGGCCTTCGCATCTATTCCTGACGATGTATTCAATAAAGCCGCAACTCGTATCCAAAATATTCCTGTGGCAAAACGCACGCTCCCTCGCATTTTCCTCAAGACCTTGATCGGATCGCCCATGCTGTTGTGGCGCATGCGCTCGTTGATGGGACTCTAACAGAAAGCTATACCAGAAGGCTATATGACACAAAGCATCGCAGAGTTGGAAGACCAAGTACGCCAGGTTTTTGCAGGCTTCGCAGACCCCGATGACAAGTGGAAGTGGCTCTTGCAAATTGCACGCGAACACCCTGGCATGGATCCCAAACTGCGCGATGAAAAATTCCTTGTGAAAGGCTGCGCGGCTCGCATGTTCCTT
>Ga0302287_10000837_pt1 | contig 13624 bp, 9 predicted proteins | sample III_Fen_E2_4_FD_200452 | JGI IMG/M metagenome (GOLD analysis project Ga0302287, IMG submission 200452) | Peat permafrost microbial communities from Stordalen Mire near Abisko, Sweden - III_Fen_E2_4 | ecosystem: Environmental > Terrestrial > Soil > Wetlands > Permafrost | place: Sweden: Abisko...
ATGGCGCTGCCGGTTTCCACGTAATGGCTCACGTCGGCAATCGCGACCAAAAGACGCCAACCCTTGCCGCGCCCGACCTTGGCCGGTTCGCAGTACACGGCGTCGTCAAAGTCGCGGGCGTCTTCGCCATCGATGGTGACCAGCGCGATGTCGGTCAGATCGACGCGGCGCAGCTTGTCGGCTGGGCGCACCGCGTCGGGCAGCGTGCGCGCCAGCGCCAGTGCCTCGTCGCTGAATTCGTGCGGTACGCCGTATTTGCGCACCGCGATTTCAATTTCCATGCCGGGGTCGTCGATTTCACCCAGCACTTCAGTCACGCGGCCGACCGGCTGGCCAAACAGCGCAGGCGGCGTGGTCAACTGCACCACCACGATCTGGCCAGCTTTGGCAGTGCCGATGGCGCCCTTGTTGGGAATCAGGACATCCTGACCGTAGCGTTTGTCTTCCGGCGCGACCAGCCAGACGCCGCTTTCCTGCAGCAGGCGGCCAATGATGGGGTTGGAGGAGCGCTCGATGATTTCCGTCACGCGGCCTTCGGGGCGGTTTTTGCGGTCATGGCGCACGATGCGTACCTTGACGCGGTCTTTGTGCAGCACGGCGCGCATTTCGTTGGGCGGCAGATACACATCGGCCTCGCCATCGTCGCGCACGACAAAGCCGTGACCATCGCGGTGGCCGGAAACAGTGCCCTCGAATTCAGCGAGGAGTCCGGACGCAGCGCCGGAGGTGGAGTTAGTCGGTTTGATAAGAAGTCTCTTTCGTTAGATGCCGCCGGTAAGCCGTTGTCGGGCCGGGGGCTTTTAATAAGGGAGGGCTAGCGTGGCCCGGTTCTGATGTCAGTGTTCAAAACCAGATACTAGCCCGAATTTGTGAAAAGCCAATGTCCCCAGCCGGGATGAATGGTCGGGGATGGGCCTGAATGCGCAGGGATTTGGCCTGCGCCCTGCCATGATGCGGTGACAGCCTTGAAATTGATGGCGGAATTCTCATGCTTTTCAAGTTCAAACCTGAAACAGCGTAAATGTAATGTTAGAATTCTAGCTGTGCCCGGGTGGCGGAATTGGTAGACGCGCACGGTTCAGGTCCGTGTATCGCAAGATGTGGAGATTCGAGTTCTCTCCCGGGCACCAAAATTACCCAAGCTTTAAAAGGCCACTGTTAACCCAGTGGCCTTTTTGCTTTGCGGCTTTCTCTTTGAGAGATTCTCTTGTAGCCGCCCTGCCCCGAAAAATACCAAATCGCATTCAAAGCCAGCCCTTGCCCGCCTGCGCTATCTTGCAGGCGGGCAAGGGCAACAAACCGAGCCCGTTCAGACCGGCACAGCCACTAGGTCATGCCCCTGAACCCCGACAATGCGGGCACGGGTGAATTCCCCCACCTTCATCGTTTTACTGATTTTCTCGGGCGCCAGCAGCTTGACGATGCCATCGATCTCCGGCGCATCGGCGTAAGAGCGGCCAGTGCCGCCTTTGCGGCCCAGCGCGGGCGCATGATCGACCAGCACCTGCATGGTGGCACCGACGCGCTGCTGCAGCTTCTCGCTGGACACCGCTTCGGCGACGGCCATGAAGCGGGCGCGCCGCTCTTCGCGCAGTTCCAGCGGCAGCATGCCGGGAATCTCATTGGCCGCCGCGCCTTCAACCGGGCTGTAAGCAAAGCAGCCAGCGCGGTCGATTTTGGCTTCACGCATGAAATCGAGTAGGTGCTCGAATTCGGCTTCGGTTTCGCCGGGGAAACCGGCGATGAAGGTGCTGCGGATGACGATTTCCGGGCAGATTTCGCGCCAGCGCGCAATGCGCTCCAGATTTTTCTCGCCGCTGGCCGGGCGCTTCATGCGCTTCAAAACGTCGGGGTGGCTGTGCTGCAAAGGCACATCCAGATACGGCAGCACCTTGCCGGTAGCCATCAGGGGCAGGATTTCATCGACGCTCGGGTAAGGATAGACGTAATGCAGCCGCACCCAAGCGCCGTAAGGCTCGGCAATCTCGCCCAGCGCCTGGACCAACTCCAGCATCCGGGTCTTGACCGGTTTGCCATCCCAAAAACCGGTGCGGTATTTGACATCCACGCCGTAAGCCGAGGTGTCCTGGCTGATGACCAGCAATTCCTTGACGCCGCCGGCAAACAGCGCGCGGGCTTCATTGAGCACGTCGCCGACCGGCCGCGACACCAGATCGCCGCGCATGGACGGGATGATGCAAAACGTGCAGCGGTGATTACACCCTTCGCTGATTTTCAAATAAGCGTAATGCCGGGGCGTCAGCTTGATGCCAGCGATGCCAAAGGCATTGGGCACCAGGTCGATAAACGGGTCGTGCGGCTTGGGCAGGTTCAGGTGAACCGCGTCCATCACCTCTTGCGTGGCATGCGGGCCGGTGACGGCGAGCACGCGGGGGTGCATCTGGCGCACCAGGTTGCCGCCGCCCTCGCCCGCCTTGGCGCCCAGGCAGCCGGTGACGATGACCTTGCCGTTTTCAGCCAGCGCTTCGCCGATGGTGTCCAGGCTTTCGCGCACGGCGTCGTCAATGAAGCCGCAGGTGTTGACGATGACCAGATCGGCGCCTTCAAAGGTTTTGGAGGTCTGGTAGCCCTCGGCGCTGAGCTGCGTCAGGATCAACTCAGAATCGGTCAATGCCTTGGGACAGCCCAGACTGACAAAACCCACGCGCGGCGCAGGTTTTGCAGAAGAAATGGGGGGAATAGGGGTCGGGGAAAGAACTTCACTCATAAGCCCTATTGTCTCAGAGCAGGCCGGGTCAGGCGAAAAAAAGCCTTTTAGCGCCTTGGATCAGCCATCGTTTGTGAGAGCGCTGGTCAGCGCTTTTTCAGACCGAAAGCCGAGAGCATCTGTTCTCGCTGCGCCTGCATCTGCTCTTGCATTTGTGTGAACACGGTTTTTGACTGCTCGACATAAGCGCCCATCATGCCCTGCATCACGGGCGATTTGGCGTTCACGAACTGCGCCCACATTTCAGGGCTCAGCCCTTTGGACTGCTCGGTCATCTTGACTTGCAGGTCCATGAAGCTCTGGACATTTTGCTCTAGATAAGTGCCCATGAAGCCCTGCATGGCATTGCCATAAAAGCGGATGATGTTAGCTAGGATGGCTTCGGTGAACATCGGTGCGCCACCGCTTTCTTCTTCCAGAATGATTTGCAGCAGGATGCTGCGCGTCAAATCTTCATTGGTCTTGGCGTCACGCACGACAAACGGGGTGTTCGCCATGACCAGAAGACGAACTTCAGCCAGCGTGATGTAAGTAGAGGTTTCAGTATCGTAAAGCCGCCGGTTCGGGTACTTCTTGATGATCCGGGTGGTTTCAGCCTTGGCTGCAGCAGACTTTCGACCCTTGACAGCAGGGGAAGCGTCCGCAGGACGAATTTCGGACGACTCGCCCGATTCTTGATGGCTGGATTTGTTTTTTTGCATTTTTAACCCTCTGAATGACAACTTTGCCCTTATGCGACAAAGTTCACTACATTCCGGGAATGCTTGGATCTACTACTCAATTTCCTGAAGTTATTACTCTTCAAATTGACTACACCGTGAGGTGTAGTCCTTTGAGAATAAAAACCAATTTCTAAGAAATTGGTAGGCGCGATTGGACTCGAACCAACGACCCCCACCATGTCAAGGTGGTGCTCTAACCAGCTGAGCTACGCGCCTAAGGACTGTTTGAAGCTGTTATTGTAGCAACGAAAAACACAACAATTGGCGAATTCTGAAAATAACTGAAATAATTTTTCACCTTCTTCGAGCTGAACGCACGCCCTGCACTTCGGCGACTATGCCCAACACCTGATTAAGCCGATCCGCCTGCGCCACTTCAATCGTGAAAGTCATCCAGGCCGTGCCGCCCCGGCCATCCTTGACCGACTGGGTCTGAACGCCGATGACGTTCATTTTCTGCTTGGTAAACACTTCAGAAATATCGCGCAGCAAACCCTGTCGGTCAGCCGCCTCAACGGCCACATCAACCGGATAGACCGATCCGTCAACCGCTTTGGGCGAACTCCAATCAACCTCAATCACCCGGTCCGGGCTGCCGCTGGCCATGTTGCGGAAATTGCTGCAGTCGCTGCGGTGAATGCTCACGCCTTTGCCTTTGGTCACAAAACCCAGGATGTCATCGGGCGGCGCGGGCTTGCAGCATTTAGCCAGTTGCGTCAGCAGCGAATCCATGCCGACCACCAGCACGCTGCCCTTGCTGCCTTTGCCTGCGCCGCTGGATTTGTCCGGCTGGCGTATTTTTTTGGTCAGCAAATAATCATCGGGCGAGAGCACCGGCTCGGGCGGGCGTAGCATGTTTTCAATCGTGCGCAGCGAAAACTCGTCCTTGCCCACCACTTCAAACAGATCGTCAGCGGTCTTGAAGCCCAACTGCAGCGCCAGATCGTTGAGCTTGATGGCCGTCTTGCCTTCGCGCTGGAGCAGCTTTTCAACCGCTTCGCGCCCTCTGGCCACCGTGTGCGCCATCGCCAGCGCGTTAAACCAGGCGCGCACCTTGGCCTTGGCGCGGTTGCTCGATAAAAAGCCCAGCTCGGGGTTCAGCCAGTCGCGCGACGGCCCGCCTTCCTTGATCGTGATGACTTCGACCGTCTGGCCGTTTTGCAGCGGCGTGTTCAACGGCACCATCACGCCATCGACGCGGGCGCCCCGGCAGCGGTGCCCCAGATTGGTGTGAACGCTGTAGGCGAAATCCACCGTGGTCGCGCCCTGCGGCAGCTCGACGATGGCCGCATTCGGCGTCAACACGTAAATCTGGTCTTCCAGCAAGCCGTGATTGGCCGCCCGCGCACGCTGGGCCGCCGGGCCGGACAGGTCGCGCTCCCAGGCCAGCAACTGACGCAACACCGCAATTTTGGCGTCGTACTCGCTGCTGGCGGTGACGCCGCCGCCGTAGCCTTTGGCGCCCGCCTCTTTGTAAGCCCAGTGCGCGGCCACGCCGCTTTCGGCGTGGTCGTGCATGGCCTGGGTGCGAATCTGCACCTCCACCGCCCGCCCGGCCTCGTCGCGCACGACCGTGTGCAGCGACTGGTAGCCGTTCGCCTTGGGCTTGGCGATGTAGTCGTCAAACTCGCTTTCGACCGGCGCAAAGTGCGAATGCACAAAGCCCAGCGCCGCATAGCAGCCGCTCACATCGGCGGCAATCACGCGCAAGGCCCGGATGTCAAACACCTGGTCAAAGTCGAGCGACTTGCCGCGCATTTTCTTGACAATGCTGTAAATATGCTTGGGCCGACCCTGCACCAGCGCGGCAATGCCGTTCTTGTTCAACTGACGCTGTAGGTCGGCGCGTAGCGACTCCATGAAGACTTCGCGCTCGGCGCGCTTTTCATCGAGGCAACGGGCGATCTGCTTGTAGGTGTCGGGCTCCAGAAAGCGAAAAGCCAGGTCTTCCATTTCCCACTTGATCTGCCAGATGCCCAGGCGGTTGGCCAGCGGCGCAAACACATGCAGCGACTCGTGCGCCAGCGCGCGCGGCACCGCCTGCCGACTGGCCGCGTAGTAGCGCAGCGTCTGCAGGCGCGAGGCCAGCCGCAACATCACCACGCGCAAATCGCGCGAAAATGCCAGCAGCATCTTGCGCACGCACTCGGTCTGCGCGGCCGGATCGTCGTGCAGATGGGCTTTGGCGTCAGCCGAGCGGGTCTGGCGCTGCACCTGAATCAGCTTGGTGGTTTCCACCGCCAGCGCGGCATAGCTGGCGCCAAAAGCTTTGGCAATGACTTCCTGCGGCTTGTTCAAGTGCTGGCAGGAATAGACCAGATACGCGGCGGCCTGCATGGCCTCGGAGCCGCCAATCACTTTAAGAATAGCCACCACCGCATCGGCATGCGCCAGGATGTTTTCGCCGGTGTCCAGCGTTTCGCTGGCCAGCAGCGGCTCGGCAAAGGCGCGGGCGCGGACCCGCGCATGGGGCTGCTCCGGCAGGCTGTCAGCGGTGGCCGCGACGATGGAACTCAGGCCAGCTTGGGCAGCCGCAGAAGATGTTGGGCCGGCGGGCGCCGCCACTTTGTTTTTCATGAAATTTCAGTCAATGGATTACCGGGATCAATCAAGCAGAAAACGGGCCACCGCAGCGACTTGGTCTGGAGCGATCAGCGTGGGAGCATGGCCGACGCCTTCAAATTCAATCAGCTGCGCATGCGGGCCGCGCTGCGTCATCGCTTGGGCGGTCTCGGGGCTAAGCAAGTCCGACTGTGCGCCGCGCAACAGCAGCGTTTGCGCTGTGATCTGGTCGTACAAGCTCCAGAGCATGGCCTCGCCCTGCTGCGCGGCGTCCTGCGTTGCTGCTTTGAATGGCAGGGCGATGGCCGGATCGTAGTGCAGGCGCATGGGGCTGTCCGTGCCCGGCGACACGGGCTTGAGCATGGGTCGCACCAGCGCCCGCCACTGCTCGGGCGTGTGCGGGCCAAAGCTTTGGCAAATCTCCCACATCGCATCAGCGGCCTCCTGCAGCGTATTGAAATGGCCCGCCTTCCCAATATAAGCGCCGATGCGCGCAATCGCCTTGGCTTGCAGGGCCGGGCCGACATCGTTGAGCACCAGCTTGCGCACCGGCACCGGCAGTGACAAGGCCACAGCTTCGCCGTCCAGCAAAGGTGCTTGCTCACGCGCAGCTGGCTGAGCAGCATTCAACACCGGCTGAGCGCAGACCAGCATGCCAATCAGCCCGCCCATGCTGGTGCCGACCCAGTCCAGCGTTTTGATCGGCGCCTCGGCCTGCAACTGGTTCAGCAGCGCCAGCATGTCAGCCGCATAAGCTAGCAGCTGATAGCCTAGGGGGTCTTTGAGCCAGTCGCTCTCACCCCGGCCCACGACATCAGGGCAGATCACCCGGATGCCGCCGGGAACAGACGCCAGCAAATCTGCCTGCTCACACAAAGCCTGCGCCAGCACATCAAAATCGCGCCCCTGCCGGGTCAAGCCATGCACGCACAGCACCACATGCGCGCTGCCCGACCGTCCCCACTGCCAATAAGCCATGCGGTGCCCCCCAGCGGCATGGGGACAAAAAACATAGTTCAGGCTGGGTTGAGTCATTGTGCAAACCGTCAGGAATAAAGAGACTGGATAATTACTTCGGCAAGTTTCGCGCTATTTGGTGCGAAATCGCTGTCAAATCGCAATTTAACCATCCTAAATCATCCGGAGAAACATCATGCTTACAGGTAAAACAGCTCTCGTCACCGGCTCGACTAGCGGTATTGGTCTGGGTATTGCGAAGGCGCTGGCGGCGCAGGGCGCCAACATCGTCCTCAATGGCTTTGGCGATGTGGATGGCCCCAAAGCCGAAGTGGCTGCGCTGGGCGTCAAAGTGGCCTACCACGGCGCCGACATGAGCAAACCAGCCGACATTGAAGACATGATGAAATTTGCCGCCGCCGAGTTCGGCCAGGTCGATATTTTGGTCAACAACGCCGGCATCCAGCATGTGGCCAAAATTGAAGATTTCCCGGTCGAAAAATGGGATGCCATTCTGGCCATCAACCTGAGCAGCGCCTTTCACGCCACCCGCTTGGGCCTGCCCGCAATGCAGGCGGCCAACGGCGGCAAAGGCTGGGGCCGGATCATCAATGTGGCCTCAGTCCACGGCTTGGTGGCGTCGGCCCAAAAATCCGCTTATGTCGCCGCCAAGCACGGCATCATCGGCCTGACCAAGGTCACGGCCCTGGAAAACGCCACCACCGGCGTCACCTGCAACGCGATTTGCCCCGGCTGGGTGCTGACTCCACTGGTGCAAAAGCAGGTCGATGCCCGAGCGGCGGCGGGCGGCGTGTCAGTCGAAACAGCCACGCAGCAACTGCTGGGCGAAAAAGAGCCTTCGATGCAATTCACCACGCCCGAAGAGCTGGGCGCGCTGGCGGTGTTTTTGTGCTCGCCCGCAGGCAACAACGTGCGCGGCGTCGCCTGGAACATGGACGGCGGCTGGACTGCGCAATAAATTCATTATTTAGCTGTCTCGCAACAAGCCGGAATCTTCCAGTTTTCCTACAAGAAGTTGCTCCTACGCCGATAGGCGTTTGGCGTACACCGCTTTAGATTCTGAGGTGTTGATGTCCCCCGTACCTCCAGACGAGGTACGGTTTTCAACCTTCACCTACAGAAAGAAAAAAGCACCATGTCATCATTGCCCCGGACTTTTTCAGCCACCGTTCTAGCCGTCGCTGCACTGATTGCAAGCGCAAGCGCGCAAGCCCAAACAAGCAACTACTCTCTTTCTGCGCCTGGCGCCAGTTATGTGGGCGTCAATGCCGGCCGCTCCGATTACTCGCTGCCAGAGGGCGCAGGCGGCTTCGGCATGGACACACATAAAACGGCTTACGGCATCTACGCTGGCAGCTTTGCCAGCGAGAACTTCGGCATGGAAGTGGGCTACACCCATTTTGGTGACATCAGCCGGGCTGGCGGCACCACCAAGGCCGAAGGCCTGAACCTGAGCCTGCTGGGCCGAGTCCCACTCAGCCCACAATTCAACCTGCTGGGCAAACTGGGCGTCACCTATGGCTGGACCGATGTGTCATCAGCTCCTGGTTCCGACATCGGATCGGGCACAGAAAAGAGCTTCGGCATGTCCTACGGTCTTGGCGCCGAATATGTGTTCAGCCCCCAGCTCTCAGCCGTGCTGCAGTATGACGAACACCAGCTGAAATTTATCAACACGGGCCGGGACCGCGTCAGCGCCACCACCATCGGCCTGCGCTACCGCTTCTAAACGGCCAGCCACTTGTCTCGCGGCCCGGCCCGGCATCAAGTCGGTTACGGGCGCGCAGGCAGTGGCGTCATCTGCACCGAGCCGGACACATTCACCAGCACCGTGGTTTTTCCCGCTTCCACTGGAATTGCTGAATCGGCCATGCTGGACTTGGCGCTCATGGTGACGGCGCGCTGCGGTATGTAAGTCTGACCGTTGACATTGACAGACACCTCCCGCAAGGTGTAGCCGCCAAAACCAAAATCGCGAGAAATATCGCCTGCCTTCTCCTTGAACTGGGCAATTGCCAAGCTCTGGGCTTCAACCTCGACTTTGGCGCGCTGCTCGCGGCTCAAGGCAAAGCCGACATGGCCCAGCGTCAGGCTCTGAATTTTCCCTGCCGTGCTGGTGATGCGGGGAAAATCGCGGCCTTCAAGCACCAGTTCCGTCGAACCCTGCCAGCCGTTGATCTTGCCGTCCTTGTTGTAGCGCGGCGACAGGCTGAAATTGCCGGTGCGAACCTCCATCTGGCCGGGCACTGCCGCTGGCCGAGCCAGCGCCAAGGCCGCGTCCAGCGCCTGCTTGAGCTGGGTTTGCACCGTGGCGGCATCGCTGCCATCGCGCGTGGTCGTCATCGAAATAGACAACAAATCCTGCTGCACTTCCACCGAGCCACTGGCCGACAGTTGGGCCACATTTTTGAGCGTTTCACCCGGCGTAGTTTGGGCCAACAAACCTGTTGTGCAGGCTGCCAAGACGCAGGCAACCGTCAATTTGAGGAAATACATTGTGAATTTACCTTTCCGAGGGAGATTAAAAATGGCTATTGGCACCCTGAATTTCTCAGGCATCAAGCCAATAGCACTCAGCAAATAGCCGACAGACCCCCGCATGGTTACATACCTCAGCCTTGTTTTTTGGCCATTTCTCTCCAGATAGACCAAGCTGACCGCAAGGCGCAGTTTCTTTTTAACGCACCTGCTTTTATTGGAAAACATTGCAACCATGTGTTAGATTGAGATAAAAAAGAGACACACGAATTTTCAAGCCTTCAAAATGGCCTTGTTACAAATACACAGACCATCATGACCCAAGCCCAATCCTCCACCCGTGCTGACAAAATTCTCATCCTTGACGACGATGCGCGCATTCGCGACCTGCTGCGTCGTTATTTGGCTCAGGAGGGCTTTGATGTCATCCTCGCCGAAGACAGCAAGGCACTCAACCGCATCATGCTGCGCGACGCCGTCGATCTGATCGTGCTCGATCTGATGATGCCCGGCGAAGATGGCCTGTCCATCTGCCGCCGCCTGCGCGCGGCCAACGACCGAACGCCCATCATCATGCTCACCGCCAAGGGCGAGGATGTGGACCGCATCGTCGGCCTCGAAGTCGGCGCCGATGACTACCTAGCCAAGCCCTTCAACCCGCGCGAACTGCTGGCGCGCATCCATGCCGTGCTGCGCCGCCGACCGACCGCCGAGGTGCCGGGCGCGCCGTCGAGCGACCAAGAAGTGATCACCTTCGGGCCGTTTTCGTTTGACATGGGCCTGCGGACACTGCACAAAAACGGCGACGAACTGCCGCTGACCACCGGCGAATTCGCGATGCTGAAAACCCTGGTGCGCCATCCGCGCCAGCCGCTGTCGCGTGAAAAACTCGCCCAGTTGGCGCGTGGCCGGGAGTTCGAGCCCTTTGACCGCAGTCTGGACGTGCAGGTCTCGCGTCTACGCAAGCTGATTGAGGCCGACGCCGCCGTGCCCCGCTACATCCAGACCGTCTGGGGCATCGGTTATGTGTTCGTACCGGACGGCACCAACTGAGCTGTGCAGCTTGCATCATGCTGGGTCTTGCAACCGACTAAACCGAACAAAGGACGCGCCCTTGCCCTGTGATGGCGCATCCCTCCCGTCTCCTCTTCAATGACCCCGGACCTGCTTGCCAGTTGCAACGCAGGTCTTTTTCCTTTTACGCCCTATGCCTGCTCCTGAAACTGCCCCGGCACCGCTTGAAATGCGGCCACGCCGGGGTTTCAATTTATTCTGGCGAACTTTTTTCTTTCTGGCACTGCTGCTTTTTGGATCCATCCTGGCTTGGTTGCAGACCTTTCGTGCGCTCGAATCCGAGCCGCGTGCAGTGCAAAGCGCCCAACAACTAGCCTCGCTGGTCAATCTGAGCCGATTCGCACTGCGCTACGCCGACACCATCAACCGCATTGCCCTGATCAAAGCACTCGCAGAAGAAGAGCGTGTACGCATCTCGCTGCGCACCCCCACAGACATTCACCAGCCCTTCAAAGGCGACAATTTCAGCGAGCGCATTGCTAAAGAACTCTCCGTGCGACTGGGCCATGACATTGTCGTAGCGGCCTCCGTCAATAACGAGCCGGGCTTGTGGATCGGGTTTTCTGTCAATGATGACGCTTACTGGTTGCTGACCGACCCGTCCCGAATGGAGCCGCCACGCCACAGCACCTGGGCCATCTGGCTCATCACAGCAGCGGCCCTGTCGCTGGCGGGTGCTGCCGTGATTGCACGGCTGATCAACCAGCCGCTCAAACAACTGTCGTTTGCGGCCAGCCGCATGCGCGACGGGGATTTCGACGCCACCTTGCTCAACGAGACTGTCACCACCAACGAGATCCGCGAGGTCAACATCGGCTTTAACCGCATGGCCGAACAGCTGTCCAAAATCGAGCAGGATCGCGTCGTGATGTTGGCAGGCATTTCGCACGATCTACGCACCCCGCTGGCACGCCTACGCCTAGAAACCGAGATGAGCGTGGCCGACCTCGATGCGCGCGAGCACATGGCCGCTGACATCGCCCAACTTGACGCCATCATCGACAAATTCCTCGACTACGCCCGGCCCGAACCGGCGCTGCTGGAGCCCATTTCACTCAATGCGGTGGTGAGTGCAGCGATGTATGCCGTCACCGATTACCCGGACATGCGCGTGATGTTGAGCATCCCCGACAACGTCGATGTGCTGGCCGACGAGGTCGAGCTCTCGCGGGTCATCGCCAACCTGCTGGAAAACGCCAGACGCTATGGCAAGACGCCCGAGACCGGCATGGCGCTGGTGGAGATTTCCGCCAAAGTCAGAGACCAATGGGTGATGATCAAAGTGCGCGACCACGGCCAGGGTGTGCCGCCCGCCAGTCTGCCCAAGCTGACGAATCCGTTTTTCCGGGGCGACTCGGCCCGCACCGCCGCCACCGGCGCTGGCCTGGGCCTGGCGATTGTCGAAAAAACGATTCACCGCATGGGCGGCATGTTCAGTCTGTCCAACACCACCTCGGGCGGGCTGGCCGCGCATATCAAGCTGCGCCGCAACTAGCAAACCGCCCCGAGGGCGAGCGGGCCTGCGCTCAATGCGCGCCCGCCGCTGCATCCGCGCTGCCTGCCGTCGCCTGCGCGGGCCGCGTCAGATAGACCAGCGGAATCAGCAACAGAAAAATCAGTGCCGACGCATAAAACACATCGTTGGCCGCCAGCATGTAGGCCTGCTGATCGACCAGCCGGTTGATCGTGCCCAACGCCTGCTCGGGCGTCAACCCGGCGCTGGCCAAGCCGGACAGGGCGCTGTTCGTGGCGGCGCTGCCTGCGTTGACATATTCACTGATCTGGGCGTGGTGCATGGCGGCCCGGTCTTGCCAGACGGTGGTGGCAATCGAGGTACCGAATGAACCGGCGGTAATCCGCACAAAGTTCGACAGCCCCGAAGCCGCCGGAATCTTGTCGTGCGACAGGCCCGAGAGCGTGATGCTCATCAGCGGAATAAAAAAGCAGGCCATCGCCACGCCCTGAATCAGCGTCGGAATCAGAATGGTGCCCATATCGGCCTGCGTGCTGAAGTTCGAGCGCATCCACAATACCAGCGCAAATGTCATAAAAGCCAGCGCAGCAAAGCGGCGCGGATCGACCCGGCTGATGTTTTTGCCCACCACCGGCGAGAGCAGCAAAGCCAGCGCGCCCACCGGCGCCAGCACCATGCCCGCCTGCGTGGCGGTGTAGCCCATGTACTGCTGTAGCCACAGCGGCAGCAGCACCACATTGCCAAAAAACAGCCCGTAGCCGACCGACAGCGCCAGCACGCCCGCCCAGAAATTGCGCCGCTTGAACAGGCTCAAATCGACCACCGGATGGTCGTCGGTCAGCTCCCAAATCACAAAAGCGGCAAAACCCACCAGCGCCACCACGCCCAGCGCCACCACCTCGCCGGAGTGAAACCAGTCCAGCTCTTTGCCCTTGTCGAGCATGATCTGCAGCGCGCCCACCCAAATCACCAGCAGCGCCAAGCCCACCGAGTCAATCGGCAGCTTGCGCGTGGGGCTTTCGCGGGTTTTAAAAATGCGCCAGGTGATAAAGGCCGCGCCAAAGCCGACCGGAATGTTGATGTAAAAAATCCACGGCCACGAAATGTTGTCGGTGATCCAGCCGCCCAGCAGCGGCCCCATCACGGGCGCGACCAGCGTCGTCATCGACCACAGGGCCATTGCCAGCCCGGCCAGCGCCTTGGGGTAACTCGACAGCAGCAGCGCCTGCGACAGCGGAATCATCGGCCCGGCCACCAACCCCTGCAGCACGCGCAAAAAAATCAACGTCGTCATGTTCGGTGCCAGCCCGCACAGCCAAGAAGTCAGCACGAACAGCATCACGCTGGTGGTGAACAGCCGCACCGGCCCGAAACGCTGCGACAGCCAGCCCGTCAGCGGCACGGCAATCGCGTTGGCCACGCCAAAGCTGGTGATGACCCAGGTGCCTTGATTCGGGCTCACGCCCAAGTCGCCCGCGATGGCGGGCAGGGAGACGTTGGCAATCGACGTATCCAGCACGTTCATAAAGGTCGCCGCCGACAGCGCCAGCGTACCCCACAGGCGCGCCGCGCCGGTCAAAGGCGGCGGTGGAAAAGAGGCCGAAGCCG
>Ga0302287_10000842_pt1 | contig 13594 bp, 9 predicted proteins | sample III_Fen_E2_4_FD_200452 | JGI IMG/M metagenome (GOLD analysis project Ga0302287, IMG submission 200452) | Peat permafrost microbial communities from Stordalen Mire near Abisko, Sweden - III_Fen_E2_4 | ecosystem: Environmental > Terrestrial > Soil > Wetlands > Permafrost | place: Sweden: Abisko...
TCAGGATCACCATGGATCTCTATGGTTACCTCATGACCGGCATACAAGCTGGTGTTGCAGATGCTCTGAATGCACAATTTCTAGGCAAATCAAGAAGGCACAAAAGTAGGCACACAGGCTCGGAAATTTCACCAAAAACAAGCGTTTGTGAGCCCGTAAATGAAAATCAAAAATTAAGCAAAGTACAGATATTTCAACGACTTCGTGCCATTTCAGGTTAACATGCCGTAAGGCTGGCAGTGTTGGGGTCAGGAGTTCGAATCTCCTATGCTCCACAAATCAATACCACCGGCTCAGCCGGTGGTATGCACCGCGCCTTCAAGGCAAATCTACTAGCCGCGTCTTAAGACGCATTGAATCGTCTGACAACCGCATTTTTTTCTCAGGCCGTCGCTAAAGCGGCTTTTTTATACCTTGGGGTTCTGGCTACCTGTAAACGGGTCTATATACTCTTTGAACGAAATCTGGTCTACCATCCCATCCTCATCAAGTTGTTTGCGGATGTATTTCGCTATAGCTTCCTTGTTCGCTCCGACTGTGTCCACATAGTATCCTCTACACCAAAACTGTCGAATCCCCTATTGATACTTCAGATTCGCATGCCTATCGAATATCATTAACGAGCTCATCCCTTTCAAATAGCCTATATTGCGACACACTGATGGATGGCGCAATACTGACCAACATGTGTATATGATCGGGACAGGCTTCTGCCTTCAGTATCTCTACTTTCTTTGCCTCGGATAGCTGCCTGAGTATTTTCCCAATGTCCCCCTTTATTCTCCCATAAATTTCCTTGCGTCGGTACCTCGGTGCAAATACAATATGATATTTACAACGCCATTTTGTATGTGATAAACTTTCATTGTCATTTATCATAAATAACCAACCCACTTTGCTTTCTTTCGGTTGCCAGACCGCTTCTAGTATAGCAAAGGAGGTTTCTTGTATCTGAAGTTTTTCATCCTCACCAGCTCTGTTGGTGGATAAATAACGCCAATGCTTGCAACAACAAAACCCTTAAGCTGTAAAGGCTTGAGGGCTTTTCTTTGTTACCATATTATATCATTCATTTTAGCTTTGACAGCACAATTGACAGTAACCCAGATTATTGATGGCTGAAAAACGGAGAAATATCACCTTTCACAAGCAAATTGCCCATCTACCCCTGATGGAGTCGAGGGCTTCGAGGTCAGATCAAGCTTGCCATGGCATCCATACCACGACGTTTGTCGGCTGTATCGTTGTATACATAGCGTTTCATGGTAAAGGCAACATTTGTATGATCAAGTATCTCCGAAAGCGTATGTAGATCACCATCTGATTGAATCCACATTGTGGCGAACGTGTGCCTTAGTGCGAGCACACCTCGACTTTTTAAGCCAGATGCTTTCAGGCGAGATCGGAGTGTTCAAGCAATATTGTGTCGGTCTGCCGGGGTACCATACGCTGTAGCGTAAATATACTGCTCCCCTTTGCAGGGTTCGCCACCCTGCCATATGGTACCAACCCGCAATCGATCGACCCGTCGTGCTTGCCATCTGCCCCACGCACGTGGGGGTGAATCGGTCGTCAGCATTGACAACCGATTGTGTTCTTGTTAACCCACAAGTCCATTGATTTGTCATGGAAACAGATACAGAAAATCACCATCGAAGCCTACGAGGCTTTTTACGGAGGAAATAAGCAGCGAAATGATACCGGGGACGAGACGTTTCCTATAACGAGCGGTACAAGTACAAGCTGAATCTGCTTGAGCCTGGTTGAATCATGGTGAAATTTTTCGGTCTTCTGCTGGTCAGTGGTTTGGTACTTCGGCTTCTGTGATGGAATTCGATTTCTACGATCAGCTTTGCCTTGGCGGGGATAGTTTTTGAGGTACTGCTGGTGCTCGTGGCAACTGAACTTCATCAGGATAAAACGCTTAGCGAAATCGTAATCCGCGAGAACTCAGCCTCGGAGGGCAAACGATGATCAACGTTATTCACTAACGAAAGAACACATCTAATTCGCCCTGCATCAATGTCTATGCGGCGGCGTTCTGTAATCAGCGTGTCGAGGCGGTGCTTTTACATGAGTTTGTTTACAACGCCATAAAGCATCATCGGATTCTATGCCTCCGGATTGTCATGGATGCGGACGGAACCGCATATTTTCAGGCGAATCCCTCCGTTCCGGAAATTCATCTGGAAGCTTATACCGGAACCTGTGAACAACTCCTTCGTTGTTCAGTGGATCCTTTATAACTGGACTTGCAAACAGGTCTTGTTCGCTGTCCAAACACCGTGGTATCCTCATCAATGTTTTCGATTGCCTTTATCCTCATGATTCAAAAATTCGAAAATGCGTAATGCATTCAGTTGATCAATCATCTCGGTGGCAGTGTTCTTGCCAAACTTGTGCAGCACGTTGTGAATGTGGGTTTTGAGTGTGCTTGGCGCAATGCAACGAAGGTCGCAGATTTCCTGACGACTGTATCCCTGGTTGAGCAGATTCAACATATCCAGCTCCGTAGGTGTAAGCTGGGAGATAATCTGTAAATTATACAGTAAACTCTGTTCATTGGTTTTCGCCCGCTGGAATTCGCGACGTATTTTTTCCGCAATCACAGGGCGGATCGGTGAACGACCATAATAGGCATCTTGGATACAGGTCACTAATTCCTCGTGACTGCTGCTCTTCAATACATAATCGCTCACGCCAAGCTGAAAAGCTTTAAAAACGCTCTCATCATCCTCATAAACGGTGAGGATCACAATCTTGATCCCCGGCAGCTCGGCTAAAATCTGCCGTGTCGCATCCAGCCCGGCGGTGCGTGTTTCCATTTCAATATCCATCAATACCACGTCTGGCCGTAATAAGGCGGACTGCATCACAGCCTCGTAGCCGCTTTGCACGCAGGCTATGATCTTGATCTCGCTTTCTTTTTCCAGTTCGCGCTTGTATTTGCGCAGCAACGCAGGCATATCCTCGGCGATTAGTACACGAATCATCCAAACACTCCTTCTGGCTACTTTACACTCGGGAGCAAAATGTGGAAGGTAGTCCCCTTGTCAACCTTGCTTTCCACCTCAATGCGGCCGCCCATGGAAGTAACGATTTTATGCGTCAGCGAAAGTCCGATTCCCCAACTTTGGGTCATGGGTTTGGTGGAAAAAAATAGCGTAAAGATGTTGGTCAGGTTTTCCTCGGCGATGCCACATCCGTTATCGCTGATGTCCAATAGCGTCCAGTGCATCTTTGAGTACAGGCCAATGGTGATTTCTCTGCTGCGTCCATCGTTTACAGCTTTCAGCGCATCACATGCGTTATGGAGCAGGTTAATAAGGGCGTGCTCCAAGTATTGCGGATCGACAAACGCCATGGGAATTTCCTCCGGGAGGCTTACCTTCAGGGTGATATCCTCGAGATTTTTGGAGGTTCTCAGTTCCTCCGTGGCACCATGGATCAACTCATCCAAAGGCACCTGTTTCATTTGCATAACACCTTCCCGAATGTTGTGGTGAATATCGTCCAAGCGTTTATAGAGCCACTCCAGATGTTTTTGCATATTCTCCATCGCAGGGCTTGCGTGATCATCGCCGATAATTTCTTCCAGCTCGGCGGTCAACGACAGCACTTCGTTTTTCATGAAGTGGCAAAAGGTTCGTGTAGGCATATTGGCGGCCTCTATGGTTTGCGAAATGCTCAGGCTGCGCGTATCCAGTTTTCCACGCAGGATGGTCAGGCGGTAGGCCATAAAAATGAGCAAAAACACCAGCAAAGTCAATATATAGGGATACATGCCATAGGCAGGGATGTTGTCGCTGAAAAACAGCAATTGATACGTAACGATACCAGCCTTAGCGGCATAGTCGATCAGGAGTCTCGGGTGATCCATAAAAAAAGTCAGATAGGTGACCACCAATGTTGTATAGGACAGAAAAAATACGATAAAGGATGCACGCATCACCTTCAGTGGAGGCACGTTCCTATAGCCGTATAGCACGCTGAGCACGCAGCAGCATAACAGTGTAATGTTGAACACCTTTGAAATGCTGTGCAACACATGATAGATATCCTTGATAGCCTGCCTTGTCATCACTTGTGGGTACAGTGCGGAGTAGGCTCGGATATATACATACGGATCATACAATAGCAATTGCATTACATAGGCAATGCACACAACAAAAATAATGCCTTTTTGATGGCGCTTGATTGCCGATGGCCAAAACATTTGGCTTAGCCAGACGTTGCTTGTAAGAAACAGCACGCAAAACAGATTGAGAAGGCTTAAAACGGTTTTTCGGCTGAGGGGGAAGGAATACAGGAACATGACCAGGTTGCGGGGCAAGGGAAAGTATTGCTTGAATAAACTCAGATGAAAGGACACCTTACACACATATAGAATAAAGAAAAAATAGGCAAAGCTGAGCGTGACCAGCATCGTCACCACGGCGGCGGTCATATGGCTTTTATATTCGGAAAAGATGAAATGAAAAAGGCTGATGACAGCAACAGCCAGCAACATTAAGTAAATCGTGATGATCGCCTCCGTTTTCTCACGCAGCGCTATGTTGATTATAGTATCATGTTTAGAGCGCGAGTGCAATTTGCTTGTCAACACGCGATAAAAACGATACAATGGATCAAACGAAACGAATAGGAGCATTTTTGCCATGAGGAGAAACGTCTTGCCGCTTTGGGCACTGGCAGTTTTACTGCTGCTGAGCAGTTGCTCCCCAGCCAATAGCGCAACGGAAGCTGTCGGCGATGTAAAGTCCACCGAACACACGAAAACAGTCATACAGTATTACGATTCCACTGATAGCACGCAGATTGCCAATGCGATGGTCGCAAGCTTTAACGACCTGAGCGAGGATACCGAGGTAGTGTTGCACTTAATCGACAATGAAGTATATGACGCGGAAATCGCCAAGATGCTTCGCAGTGGCGATCCCTCCATCGATTGCCTGTACATCCGCCAACCAAGCCAAGTGAACCAATTCAACAGCGAAGGGCTGCTGATGGATTTAACCGACGCTGTGGTGCGCAGTGGACTGGACCCTGCCAGCTACGGCCAGACACTGGATGTAATTACCGTCGCGGATACCATACCGGCGCTGCCCCGCACAAAGAGCGTATGGCTTTTATTTTACAATCGGGACATCTTCAAAAAACTCGGCATCCCCGAACCCGGTAACCTGACGTGGGAACAGTATGCCGAGCTTACTCGGCGCCTGACGGTGACCAAGGAGGATGGCAGCACGCTGTATGGGGGTTATATCCCGCCATGGACGATGAATATCGGCGGTGTACAGGCCGGAGAATACCTGTATGATGACGAACTTCCGTATACCCGGCGCTATGTGGAGCTTTTAAACCGCCTGTACAATGTGGATCATACCCATCCGGACATAACCCAGATGGAAGGCGAGTACAACCTGCCCAATCAGGTGTTTCTGGATCAAAAAATCGCCACAATGGTCAACGGCGATTGGGTGGTATATCTTTTCAACAATGCCTATGCCGAAAAGAGCCGCACCTTCCGCTGGGGTATTGCGCCGCTTCCGGTTTTTGAAGATATGCCCAAAGGGACCTCGATTGGCAGCAGCTCCTATCTGGCGGTACTGAACAGCAGCAGGCACAAGGAAAGTGCATTCGAGTTCATTTCTTATTTTTGCGGCAACGACGCAGCCGATAAGCTGGCGGATCTTTCCACCTGCTCATCGTATTATACCGAACAGAGCGCCGAGCGCTATCAACTCAGCGCAGGCGTTCCAGGTTCGCAGTATGTGTTTGATTCCTTTGTGCGCAATGAAGAAGGGGCTTTCATCCGCTACCGGGAGCTGAACATTACCTACAAGGCTTGCATTACCGAGTATCTGAAAGGGAATGTATCACTTCAGGAGGCTTTTCGAAATTTTGAGGATCAGCGACTTCCCATCCTGAACGGGGAATAGCGCAGCAACCGCTGTTTTCAAGCCTGCATAATGATGTGTCAGACGGTTCGATCTGGCCTTACAATGCCGATGCTTATTACATTGAAGCCAGTTCAAGCGGTTTCTGCTGCCGATGGAAACCAAAAATGGATAGCGCCGCCCGTGGGTGTAAGAAATCTACACCCTTTTTTAGGTTATAAGGCATGGCACCATACGTTGTTCTATTGAAAATGCCTTTGTATACAGCCATTTTTGCCATGCGTGTCCCCCATTAAACCCGGTTGGATGGGTGTGCACAATTTCCGCCTTGTGCCTTTCGTTGCTTCTCTTATAATACCAAGTATAGGGATGGCTACTGTGGAGAACCTACAAGTCCAGATCCGATACCGGAAACACCTCTTTGACCGTGAAAGGAAACCCAGAGACGGGTAATGCCGTGGCGGTGAGCCTTCATGTGGTGGAGAGAGGATCGCTGTATACCGGGGACGAGTACAGGTTCCGAAAGAAGGGCATCCGTACAAATTTGAATAGGGGGAAATAAACTGTGAAAAGGATTCTGTCTGCTTTGTTAGTGGCTACGATGCTGCTAAGCATGGTCGTCGGCCTCGCCAGTGCGGAAACCACCAAGGAGGTTCTGAACTTCTACATTGCAAACGACATGGACACAACCGCCCAGGCCGTTGCGGACGCTTATAACGCTTCTCAGGACAAGGTGGAGGTCAAGCTTACCGTTATTCCCAACGACGGGTATGACGATAAGATGAAAGTGCTCACCACCGGCGATAGCGATATCGACATCTTCTGGATACGCACACCCGCTCAAGTCAAAAAGTATATGAGCAACAATGTGTTAGTCAATCTGAAGCCTTTCGCGGAGGCGGCTGGACTGGACACCACCCCCATTACCACACCCCTGCAGGCGGTTTCGGATGAAAACGGCGGTTTCTATGGCCTGCCGGTGTCCGGCTCCTGCTGGATGCTGTTCTACAACAAAGATCTGTTTGATGCAAAGGGCTTGGCCTACCCCATCAACCTCACGTGGGATGAGTATGCTGACCTTGCCAAAACTTTGACCTACGAAGATAACGGCACGAAGTACTGGGGCGGCGTGGCTCCCTTCTGGACGCCCAACCTTGGCGCCGTAGCCATGGGCGAATATCTGGACGGCCCGGAGCCGCTGGAAAACACCATGAAGTACATGGAGATTCTGCACCGACTGTATGTGGATGATGCCAGCCACCCCTCCATTGCGGAAATGAGCACTGGCACCTTTGATGTGAACTCCTACTTTGCTGCCGGAAACATCTATATGATGATCAACGGCGACTGGGAATTCCGGTTGCTGAAGACCGACTTCAACTACGGGGCGGCTCCACTGCCCGTGCTTGATAAGGCGAAGGCGGGTTCCAGCGCTGGGCAGAGCTCCGTGCTCGCCATCTATTCCGGTTCCACCAAGCAGGAGGAAGCCTATAAGTTCATCGCGTTCTACACCACATCCGTGGAAGGCACCTCCATTATTGCCAAGAATCACGACGTCCCCTCCTATGCTACCCCCGAAGCGATGGCGGTATATCAGGAAGAAGTAAAGGTGCCAGGCGTGGAATACCGCTTCTCCTCCAATATCTATGCGGAGCAGGGGACTGCAGATTACTACCTCGAAATCCTGGATAATTTCACCGAGGAAATGAAACTGTACCTGTTAGGCGAAGAATCTCTCGAAGATGCCTTCACCAACTACTACTCCATCCGCACGGAGAGCATGGCAGAATAATCCGACGCTAAGGTCACTGGCGGGTGCTCTGCAGGGAGCGCCCGCCTCATGTTAACGGAAGCATCCTGCAAGCCACTACGCCCCGCGCGCCAGCAACGCGTTTACCCCTCCGGTCAGCCGCCTGTGAGGATTGGATCCGACTTGTGACGCAGGCTATGTATAGGGGTAAAACGCCTGTGCGGCAACGAAATCAAGGCTGGAACGGTGAATGATCTACAGGAGGACTGCCCATGCAGGATGCCACACTTTCCGCGGTGCAAATAAAGCCCAAAATGAGCAAAGCGCTCAAGAAGGAAGCTGCCGTAGGATATTTGTACCTGATGCCCAACTTAATCGGTTTTCTGGTGTTTACCGCCATTCCGATCGTTGCAGGCTTTGTGATGAGCTTTACGGATTACAACGGCTTTTCGGGCGGGTTTGTGGGACTTAGCAACTATGCCAAGCTGTTTCGCGATACTCAGTTTAAGGCGGCTTTTGTGAACAACATGGTCTACTCCGTCGTTAGTGTACCGCTTACCATTGTCGCTGCGCTGCTTTTTGCATTAGCGCTGAACCGAAAAATGAGAGGTGCGAATTTTTTTAAAACGATCTTTTTCTTTCCGAACCTCACGTCAATGGTGGCAGTCGGCTGCGTGGCGATGCTTCTGTTCATGCCCAGCAATGGGCCGGTCAATAATCTCCTGCGCATGCTGGGCGTTGGGGAAGCGAACTTGCCCCAATGGTTTTTTTCCACAAAGACGGCGCTTTGGACAGTCATCATCATGGTGGTATGGAAACAGGCGGGTTATTACATGATTATGTTTATGGGCGGGTTGAAAGGCATTTCGCCAAACCTCTACGAGGCGGCTCGCATCGACGGCGCGAACGCGTGGAAAATGTTCTGGAACGTAACCTGGCCGATGCTTTCGCCCACGACATTTATGGTTACCATCCTTTGCTTTATCTATTCGTTTCAGGTGTTTGACATCATCAACGTTACCACACAGGGCGGCCCAGGTCGCGCAACGAGCGTGCTGGTGTTCCGCATTTATAAAGAGGCATTCAAAAACTGGAAAATGGGCTACGCTTCCGCGATTGCGTATGTGTTGTTTCTGATTATCCTGATTATCACCTTAATCCAGTGGCGCGGGCAGAAAAATTGGGTCAATGATGACTGAGCGGAGGCGATTGGATATGGTACATACGGTAAACCGTTTGCCCAAAAGAAAAAAGCCCATCCACGCCGCTCAGGTGTTTATTTTCCTGTTCTGCGTGATCATCGGCTTTGTGATGGTAGTCCCCTTTGTGTGGATGCTCAGCGCATCTTTCAAGCTGAACACCGAGATATTCGAAACGCCAACGCGGTGGATTCCCAACGTGTTTCGCAGCCTCAACTACGTGAAGGTATGGAAGGATATTGCCTTTCCCCAATTTTTTTTGAATACAACAAAACTGGCGGTATCCATCACGCTGTTGCAGTTGTTTACCTGCTCGCTGGCGGCTTATTCCTTCACCAAGCTGCACTACCCGGGGAGGAACAAGCTTTTTGTAGCCTATCTGGCAACCATGATGGTGCCATGGCATGCGATTATGATTCCGCAGTTTATTATTGTGAAAAACCTTGGGCTGTTTAATACGCACCTCGCGCTGATTCTGTTGCAGGGCTTCAGTGCTTTCGGCGTATTCATTTTGCGCCAAAGCATGCTTGCCATTCCCGACAGCTTGACCGAGGCGGCGAAAATTGACGGTTGCGGGTGGTTCCGTACCTACTTAACCATCATTATCCCACTCACCAAAACAGGCTTGATTACGCTTGCGATACTCACCTTTAACACCGTATGGAACGATTATATGGGGCCGATGATCTATCTGGACAGCGAAAAACTGTTTACGATCCAGATCGGACTAGCTTCATTCCGGCAACAGTTTAGCGCGGATTATGGAGCCATCATGGCGGGCGCCGTAAGCTCGATACTTCCGGTGATTATCTTGTATGCTGTGGGGCAGAAGCATATTGTGGAGGGCGTGGCCTTCTCCGGCGTAAAAGGCTGAACATTGCGGTCGATGACCATCGGAGGCACTATGGCAGCAAGTTTTATTCGCGTACAGGGCAACCGGTTTATACACGATGCACAGCCGATTCTGCTTAGAGGGCTGGGCGTGGGCAGTTGGCTGAATCTGGAACACTTCATGATGGGCGTGCCGGGCTGGGACGGTGCGCTGCGGCAGTGCCTGAACCGGTATCGTCCGGACTTTATGAACCGCTTCACAGAATCTTTCTTTACCCTTGAGGATGCCTGCTTTATTCGATCACTGGGTATCAACTTTATTCGCGTGCCTATCAACCATCATCTGTTTTGGAACGACGAACTGGATGTGCCAAACCGTTATGGTTTTGATCAACTGGAACGGCTGGCGGACATCTGTCAGAAAAGTGGACTCTACTTTTTACCGGACTTGCACACCACCCCCGGCGGGCAAAATCCTGATTGGCACGGCGAGTGCCGCACGGGCACGCCCCAGTTTTGGGCATTCCAATGTCTGCGGGACAGGGCGGTGCGCATCCTCGCGGAAATTGCTGAGCGGCTGAAGGATTGCCCCGCGCTACTCGGTTACGATCTGCTCAATGAACCAGTGCTGCCACCGGGTCAAACGGGTTTGTTGAATGGCTTCTACCACGATGCCATTGCAGCGATTCGGGAGCAAGACCCCCACCACATTGTTTTTTTGGAAGGCGACCGGTTTTCCATGGATTTTTCAGCCATTACGCCGCCAGAGGACGACAACTGGGCGTATGCCTACCACTTTTACCCCGGTGTGTGGGATGAAAAGCTGCTGGAACCCACCATGCCGGAGGCGGAGCGCAAACCTGCCTTTGAGAAGGCACTTGCACAGATATTGGCATCTATGGGCGATTATGGCGGGCCGTTGCTTTGCGGTGAAATGGGGTATGAGCTAAGCCTTCTGGAGCCGGGGTTTGGCTTACGGCTTACCCACACAACCATTGAAGCCCTTGAGGCACACGAAAGCGCCTGGTGCCTGTGGTGCTATAAGGATGCCCGCTTTATGGGGCTTGTGTACCCTGCGGAAAATAGCGGGTGGATGCGGCTTGTCGCAACTGTGCATGAGGCTTGGGATCACCATCGCGCTTCCAAGCTGGGGCAAATGGCGGTGGAGGAGATTGATAAATTGTGCCCGTATCCGCTGACCGGCGAAGAAAAATACAGCATGCAGTTTATCATCCGTGCCATGGTTGCGGATGCGGATGTCGCGCACGTACTGGCGCCGGCGCTTGAAAACCTGCCGCCCGAAACAAGGTGGAAACTGCCGGAGGATTTTGCTTTTGCCAACTGCGCAAGGCATCAAGGGTTGGAAACGCTGCTCAAAGAGGTTTGCGAAAAGGAGCCCATCGTTTGAGCCGTCGGCTTGAACAAGTGGAGTATGTAAATCAACCATTCCAAACCATGAACACATCGGCCTTATGGGGACCGTGCGATATGGCTTTGTCGCGAAATCTCGTCGTAGCCCCACTGCTCCGGTGTTTCCGCATCGCTTCCTATCCACCTTATCGTTAAAATTCCTCCCGGTAGATTTTGCATGACTGATTCGGTATTGTATCATGGCCTATGCGCTACGGAAACTTAAATGAGACCGGAATCTGTTGCTGATTCGGAAAGGAAAACCCGATGCGTTACGAGTGCCTGAACATTGATGTGAATGGCCGGAATGAGGAAGACACACAAAACAGCTTTCAACCGCGTCTATACGCTTACCTGCTTGACAAAAGCCCGGAGATTCCTGAAATGAACACGCGTCCCGCGGTGATTATCTGCCCTGGCGGAGGATATTTCTTCAAATCGGATCGTGAAGCCGAACCGATTGCCATGCGCTTTTTGGCGATGGGCATCCATGCGTTTGTTCTGCAATATAGCGTAGCCCCTTCCCGATACCCCAGCGCGGCGCTGGAGCTGGCTGCCGCAGTACGTCTGGTTCGGCAAAACGCACAGGATTTTGGTGTGTATGCCAATCAAATCTACATTATGGGCTTTTCAGCAGGCGGCCACCTGTGCGCCACATTGGGCACGCTTTGGGATGAGCCGTTTTTTGAACAGGCGCTTGGCAATGGTAACATCAAAAATTGGCGGCCGGACGGTATGCTGCTGTGCTACCCCGTGATTACTATGGAGGCATTTACGCATCAGGGTTCGCGAGATTGCCTCTTGGGCGTAGATGCCTCCGCCGATCTGCTCCGTGAGCTTTCATTGGAAAGGCGTGTCTCCTCCAAAACCGTGCCCGCTTACCTGTGGCACACGTTTGAGGATGGTGCGGTGCCGGTGGAAAATTCGCTGATGTTTGCCTCGGCACTACGAAAAGCCGGTGTGCCCTTTGAAATGCACATCTATGAAAAGGGCGGGCATGGGTTGGCGCTATGCGATGAGACGACCGCACAGGGCAGAGAGCATTTTGTGCCTGATAATGCGAACTGGATGGACATGGCCATCGCTTGGGTGAAGCGCAGAAGAGTGGAGTAGGGGGCGAGAAAAAATGAGCGGGTTCGCCGCATGCAATTCCTAAGAAGGATGGCTTGCATCAGCAAAACAGCGCGCTGACTGGAGATGCTTGCATTGCCAACAACACGCCCTGTCCCTGCGAAACGATGGTGGAATTTGTGGCTGATTCTTCGCTAATAAAGAAGGCCGGTCACTGGCGAGTGTCCGGCCTGAAACGACGGTGGAGAAGGGAATGATCTTTTTTAGTCGATGCTGATTTTCAAAACAACCGGCAAATCGCTTTTCACAAACGGGGCAAGGATATGCAACGCGCTTTCATCCCGCGACCACTGAATGTCGCCTGCAAAGCCCAGCACCTCCATGCCGCGAAGGATGCCGCAAAACGGCGGCATCTTGGCCTCCTCTACCGCTCCTAATGCTGTCAGGTGAACGGTTCCATCTTCAGGCCACTGCATCACGGTCGCATAAATATGCGCGCCGTTGCAGGTATAGCGAATGTCCTTGCTGGTAAAGTGCTTGCTTTCACCATCGGTAAACTGGCCCTCCAGGATCAGTGTCGGCCCTTCCTGCGACAGGCGCCAAGGCCTTGTGTGGTAGATGGCCTCACTGTTTAGCACCATCCAGTCGCCGATTTCGGTAAGGATTTTTACGTCCTGCGGAGCGATTTCGCCATTGGCCTTCGGGCCTACGTTCAGGAGCAACCGTCCGTTTTTGCTGACTACGTCGATTAAATCCCACAGAATCTCACGGGTGTCCTTGTAGATATTATTTTCCGTATAACACCATGAGTTGCGCGCGGTGGAGGTGTCACTTTGCCAATAGTAGGGTTTCGCATCGGCAAACTGTCCACGCTCCATATCCGGCACAGCACAACCGAAGGGGAACGCATCGTGTTTGTATTGGATCACGCAGCCCGTCCCCCATTTCTCGGCACGGTTGTAATAATATGCAGCCATGCGTTTCAGGTAGGGCTTTACGCTATTGTGTTGTATCCACCAATCGAAGTACAGCGCCTTTGGACGGTAGTTGTCGATCAGCTCGCAGCAACGCAAAAGCCAATCCTCCAAAAACTCATCGGTAGGCGTAGGAATACTGAAAATATCGACGTGCGACGCCTCCGGCTGTGCTGGCCAGTAAAAGTCGCCAAGCTGCATCGGCTCTTTCACGTCGCTGTCAAACTCGCGCCCGTGCCCCATGAAAAACCAGTGCTCGACACGGTGGCTGGAAGTGCAGAAGTTCATGCCTTCGTTTTCGACGGCCACCTTTAGCTCCCCCAGCACATCGCGATGCGGCCCCATCTCCATGGCATTCCAATGTGAAAGTTCGGTTTTATACATCTGGAACCCGTCGTGGTGCTCTGCAACCGGAGAAACGTACTGTGCTCCCGCACGTTTAAAGAGACTCGCCCATTT
>Ga0302287_10000847_pt1 | contig 13521 bp, 9 predicted proteins | sample III_Fen_E2_4_FD_200452 | JGI IMG/M metagenome (GOLD analysis project Ga0302287, IMG submission 200452) | Peat permafrost microbial communities from Stordalen Mire near Abisko, Sweden - III_Fen_E2_4 | ecosystem: Environmental > Terrestrial > Soil > Wetlands > Permafrost | place: Sweden: Abisko...
CTATTTACGAAAAATACAAGCAAAACATGCTCGGGGTAATAACCGATGTGAGTTACTCGCAAGACGGCATGAAAAACAAGGCGGCGGGCATCAATCTGTGTAAGGCTATTCGTCGGCAGGATTCTTATATTCCGCTGATAGTCGAATCGACTGAAGAGGCTAACCACGCTGCTGCAGATGAGCTTAAAGCTGCATTCCTGAACAAGATGTCCAAAACCTTGCTGCTGGAACTGCGCGAGAAGATAACGGACAACTTCGGGTTTGGCGATTTTTTGTTTATACACCCCGTTACCGGCGAAGAAGAAGCCCGGGTGCAAAACCTGCGGGGCTTGCAGGAAACCATTTTCAGCATTAGCAACGAGTCACTTTATTATCATGTATCGCGCAATAATATCTCGCGTTGGTTGTATTCGCGCGCCATGTTTCCGCTGGCGGAATTTCTGAAAAACATTAATGTAGACAACGATGTGGCCAGCGACCTGACACGGGTGCGACAAATCATATTCGATGCCATAGTGCATTACCGCAAGGTGAAGAACAGGGGAGTGGTGGCTGTTTTCCAGCGCGACAGGTTTGACCAGTACTCCAACTTTGCCCGCATTGGCGAAGGATCATTGGGAGGAAAAGGGCGCGGACTGGCTTTTATCGATGCCATGATAAAACGCAATGAGAGCTTTGAGAGTTTTGAACATACGCAGATAACCATCCCCAAAACGGTGGTATTGTGTACCGATAACTTTACGGAATTTATGGAGCTGAACCAGCTTTATCCGCTGGCTTTGTCGGACATGCAGGACGAGGACATACTGGCGCATTTTCTGAAGGCGCGCCTGCCGCAGCAACTCATTGCCGACCTGCATGCTTTTCTGGGAGCTATCGCTTCGCCCATTGCCGTTCGTTCGTCCAGCTTGTTGGAGGATTCGCACTATCAGCCTTTTGCCGGAATATACTCCACATACATGGTACCCTATAATCCGCAAAGCCGAACCCACATGCTGGTGATGATAACCGAAGCCATCAAGGCGGTATATGCCTCGGTGTTTTATCGCGACAGCAAGGCTTATATGACGGCTACCAAAAACGTAATTGACGAAGAAAAAATGGCTATCGTGCTGCAGGAAATATGCGGAAATGCGTATGATAACCGCTTCTATCCATCGTTTTCGGGTGTGGCACGCTCGCTGAACTATTACCCTATTGGCGCAGAGAAACCGGAGGACGGTATTGCCAATATAGCCATGGGGCTGGGCAAGCACATAATGGATGGTGGCATGAGTCTGCGCTTCTCACCAGCATACCCCAACAATGTGTTACAAACCAGTACGCTTGAACTTACGCTGCGTGAGACGCAGAAATTCTTTAATGCACTGGATCTGAACGAAACCAACTTTGTGCCGCAGGTGGACGATGGTTTTAATCTGCTGAAGGTGCCTGTTGATGATGCACTGAAAGACGGCACGCTGCGATACATAGCTTCTACCTACAACCTGCAGGACAATGTGATTCAGAACGGCCTCTACGATGGTGGACGCAAGGTGATAACCTTTGCCAATATACTACAGCACGATGTGTTTCCGCTGGCTGATATACTGAAAGAGGTGCTCCGAATAGCCCAAGCCGAAATGGGTCGACCGATAGAAATAGAGTTTGCCGTGAATCTGGATTATTCGCTGGCTAAGCAACATGTGTTTTACCTGCTTCAAATCCGTCCGATAGTGGACAGCAAGGAAATGATAAACGAAGATATTGGCGCTATTGCCGACGAGAATGCCATTATCACCTGTAAAAGCGCTTTGGGACATGGTGTGACAAGTGATCTTTACGATTTGGTTTACGTGAAACCCAAGGCTTTCAGCGCAGTCAATAATCCGAAGATAACCGCCGAAATAGAACGGATTAACCGCCAACTGATAGCCGAAAACCGACATTACGCTCTGGTGGGTCCGGGCAGATGGGGCTCTGCCGATCCGTGGTTGGGCATTCCGGTGAAATGGCCTCACATCAGTAATGCCCGCCTGATAGTGGAGTCGGGCTTGTCGAATTATCGGGTCGATCCGAGTCAGGGGACGCACTTTTTTCAAAACCTTACGTCGTTTGGGGTGGCGTATTTCACTATTAACCCATACCAGCAGGATGGTACCTACGATACCGCCTACCTCAATGCTCAGCCTGCTGTGTACGAGTCGGACTATATCCGTCATGTGCGTTTCGATAAACCGATAGTGATGAAAGTGGACGGACGCAAGAACAAAGGCGTATTGTTGAAACCGGAATAATTGACAACAGAAGATTCAAAACAACTGTTTTTAAGTTTCTACAAGTTGTAGATGTTCCCAAACAAGTGTTTTTAAGATTCTACAAACGGCAGAACCTCCACGACAACTGTTGAGGAGGTTCTGCTGAATTTGGTTATATGCGGACTCTGTTATTTCACACTGAAAGTCTTCGATACGGGAGCTGCACCACCCAATTTGACGGAGAGTGCAGAAGGTGTGCTTCCGGCAATATACACTTTGAAGTCGCCGGGTTCGATAACTTTTTCGCCCGTTACGGTTACCAACTCCATCATTTGGGGAGTAACTTCAAACGAAACCTCTTTTGATTCGCCCTGAGCCAGTTTCACGCGTTTTGTACCTTTGAGGGCATAAAGTGGAGTAGGAGCACTGGCTTTTACGTCGGTAATATAAAGTTGCGCCACCTCTTCGCCGGCAGTTTTTCCGGTGTTGGTAACGGTGGCCGTAACCTGTACAGACTGGCCTTTTTTGATTTTATCTTTATCGGTTTTGATATTGCTGTAGTTATACGTTGTATAGCTTAAGCCAAACCCGAAGGGGTAAAGCGGTTCTTCGGTCATATAGCGATAGGTGCGCCCTTTCATGCTGTAGTCTTCAAACGCGGGTAACTGACTCACCGATTTAGGAAAAGTGATACACAAGCGTCCTGATGGGTTTACATCGCCAAAAATAACATCGGCCACGGCATGTCCGCCTTCCTGACCCGGATACCACACGAACAAAATGGCATCTACCATGTCTGCCAGCTCGGGCGTACATATCGGGCTACCTCCGGTAAGTACGAGAATAATAGGTTTCTTGCATTTTTTCTTCAACTGACGTAGGTAGTCGAGTTGATTTTGCGGCAGGTTCAAATCCAGACGGTCGCCACGGCTGGTTGAAGCAGTCGATTCACCTTCTTCGCCTTCGAATACTCCCGAAATTCCGAATACGGCCACCACCGCATCAGCGTCGGCAGCTTCATCTATCGAATAGTTCATGCTGTTTTTATTGGGTGCGCTGGGCTCAACCCCTATGCGGTAGTTTACCGAAGTTCCGGCACTTACTTTGCCCACAATGGCTTGCATAATGGTGGTGAGGCGACTGTTAACCCCGTTGTAGTTCCCAAGCAGAATATCCTGATTGGCGGCATAGGGTCCTACCACGTACAGCGATTTCATATCTTTCTTCAACGGTAGTGTGTTGTTCTTGTTTTGCAGCAGTACCAGCGATTTTGCAGCCGCTTCGTAGGCCAGGTCTATGTTTTGCTGACTGCCGATAACTTCTTCTTTGATTTTGGCATATGGATTTTCATTGGGCGAATCGAACAAGCCGAGTCTGAAACGGGTGCGCAATAATTGGCTTAATGCTTCATCTACTTCTTTTTCGGTCACCAGTCCTTTTCTGACCGTTGCAGGCAGGTAGTTGAACTCGTTGCCGCAATTCAGATTCACTCCGCTTTTTATGGCCAGTGCGCAGGCTTCCAACGAGTCCTTAGCGGCTCCATGGTGTAGATAAAAATTCTGAATGGCCCAACAGTCGGTGGTTACATAGCCCGTAAATCCCCATTTTTCTCTCAGCAAATCGTGCAGTAAGAAAGAACTGCCGCAGCAGGGTTTCCCAAATGTACGGTTGTAGGCACACATCACACTTTCCACTTTTCCTTCTTTCACCAATGTTTCGAATGCAGGTACGTAGGTTTCCATAAAGTCTTTCATGGGTGGTTCGGCATCGTACGAATGGCGCAGCGCTTCAGGACCGGAATGTACCACGTAGTGCTTGGCACAGGCAGCTGTTTTAAGGTATTTAGGGTCGTTGCCCTGCATACCTTTTACGTACGCCACTCCCATGCGCGATGTCAGAAACGGATCTTCGCCGTAGGTTTCCTGTCCGCGTCCCCAACGTGGATCCCTGAATATATTTACATTGGGTGCGTAGAAAGTAATCCCTGAATACTGCCCGTAGTTTTCCAGTCGTTGTGCAATATTATACTTTGCCCAGGCTTCGTCCGAGATGGCTTGACCAATTCTGTACACCAGATCTTCGTCGAATGTGGCTGCCAGGCCTACATTTTCGGGAAATACGGTGGCTCTGCCTGTTCGGGCCACTCCGTGGAGTGCTTCATTCCACCAGCTGTAGGGGAGTATTCCCAGTCGCTTAATGGCGGGAGCGTTGTGTAACATTTGTGCTGCTTTTTCGTCAAGTGTCAGACGCGAAACCAGGTCTTTTACCCGTTCATCAATAGTTTTACTTGTGTCCTGAAAAGGGTATTTCGCAGGGCTTTGGGCGTTTACGGTTGTGGGTTGAATGAGCAGGATAAAGCCTAGCAGAGGCAGCAGTTTTCTGCAGATAGATTTGGAAAAATTGGATGTCATGTTCATTTTTTCAGGTATTATTTTTTATTGTCACGCAAAGATAGCATAATTAATTATTTGGAATAGTTAATAAACAGGACAATTTCTACCGGATTTTATGCTCCGAATCATATACCACAAAGAATTTTTGCAAATAAAAATAATATCTTTGTCAGACAAAACTGTATGGTGTCATAATTACAGTAGTTATACCGGAGTTTAGTAGACCTATCGTTGAATAACGTAAATTTTAATAACAGATTTAAGCATGAAAAAACCATTATTTTTTGTTGTGTTGATGTTTTCCGTTATACTGGGAACTCAGCCAACCATTTCTCAAACGCTGAACATGCAGGTTGATGTCAAAAAAGTGGGCTCGCCCATTCAGTCAACCATGTATGGTATTTTTTTCGAAGATATTAATTACGGAGCCGATGGCGGATTGTATGCCGAAATGATCAAAAACCGCTCTTTCGAATTTCCTCAAAGCCTGCTTGGATGGACCAGTTTCGGAAAAGTAGAGGTGCGCGATGATAAGCCTGCGTTTACGAACAATCCGCATTTCGTACGACTACACGATGCAGGTCATAGCGATAAGCAAACAGGACTGGATAACGAAGGTTTCTTTGGCGTAGCTGTGAAGCAGAATGCCACTTACCGCTTTTCAGTCTGGGGTCGACTGCCCGAAGCGGGAACAGGAAGCATCAGGGTGGAACTGATCGATGGTGCAAGCAACGTACTGGTCAAGGAAAATCTGACATTCGACTCCAAAGAATGGAAAAAATATCAGGTGATTTTAAAAGCTCCCAAAACTGAAGCCAAAGCACGTCTGCGTATTTTCCTGACATCCAAAGCTGCGGTTGATTTGGATCATGTGTCGCTTTTCCCTGTCGATACGTGGAAAGGACGTGAAAACGGATTACGCAAAGACCTGGCGCAAGCATTGTACGACTTACATCCCGGTGTGTTTCGCTTTCCCGGCGGATGTATTGTGGAAGGTACTGATTTGGAAACACGTTATCAGTGGAAAAATACCGTTGGTCAGGTTGAAAACCGTAAACTGAACGAAAACCGCTGGCAGTATACTTTTACACACCGTTTCTTCCCCGATTATTTTCAAACCTACGGCATGGGCTTTTTTGAATTGTTCCAGTTGTCCGAAGATATTGGAGCTGAGCCACTGCCGGTGTTGAGCTGCGGACTGGCTTGTCAGTTTCAGAACAAAGATGAAAAAGCACACGCTTCGGTCAAAGAACTTGACCCTTATATACAGGATGCACTTGATCTGATAGAATTTGCCAACGGAGATGTCACCACCAAATGGGGCAAACTGCGCGCCGATATGGGGCATCCTACACCGTTTAACCTGAAAATGATGGCTGTTGGTAACGAGCAGTGGGGTGCACTTTATCCGGAGCGACTGGAGCCTTTTGTCAAAGCCATTCGTGCAAAATATCCTACCTTCAAAATTATCGGATCTGCCGGACCAAGCCCCGATGGTAAAGATTTTGAATTCGGTTGGAAAGAAATGAAACGTCTGAAAACCGACTTGGTAGATGAGCATTATTACAAAGACCCGAAATGGTTTTTGACTAACGCTACCCGCTATGATGCTTACGATCGCAAAGGTCCAAAGGTATTTGCCGGCGAGTATGCCTGCCATGTTCAGAGCGTGAAGAATAATTTCGAATCGGCTTTGTGTGAAGCTGCTTTCATGACTGGTTTTGAGCGCAATGCCGATTTAGTTCAGATGTGTACCTATGCTCCGTTATTTGCTCATGTGGATGGTTACCAGTGGCGTCCGGATCTGATCTGGTTTGATAACCTGCGCAGTGTTCGGTCTGTGAATTATTACGTGCAGCAACTTTATGGAATGAATAAAGGCACAAATGTATTGGCACTGACAATGAACAATCAGCCCGTAACCGGTAAAGACGGACTTTATGCCACAGCAGCTTGGGACAAGTCGTCAAAGACGTACATAATCAAAATAGCCAATACAAGCGATAAAGAGCAGTCGGTGAGCATAATGCTGGCGGGTCTCAAAAAAGGCGTTGTTTTTGCCAAAAGTACTTGTACAAAGCTGCATTCTCCCGATTTGGATGTGGAAAATACGCTGGAAAATCCTAACGCGGTTGTACCGGTGGAAATTCCCGTGACTTTGGATGGCAATGTGCTCAACGTTAAACTGGAAAGCAAAACCTTTGCGGTTTACAGATTGCAGTACTAATTGTTTTGCAGTTTTTCAAACCATGGTATATAACAAAAGCAGGTGAACCGATTACGGATTTACCTGCTTTTGCTTTAGGATAAAAGGGTAGGAGAGTGGTTTATTGTTTCTTTACCAAATCATTCAGAACATCTCTTTTTACATTAAGCTGATGCTCCACCACCAGGTCGTAGTCGCAGGTTATATCTTTTGTTTTGCTCACCACCACCAGTAATTCCAACGCCAGAATAAACGTGAACAACAGGAAGTAAAAAATTCCGGCCAGCGTTTCTGAACTTATCAATACTATCATGGCTTTGAGCTCTTCCAGAAAACCTGCATTTGCTTCCAGCTCTTTTCTGACGGTTACTTCTACATTGATTTTCTGATTGTATAATTCATCTAGTCTGCTTCTGCATTTATCTATCGTAGCAGTGTTCGATTTTATTTGTTCTATTCTCGTATTGGCTACATGCTGTGTCGATACTATGGTCTTGGTGTTGGTGGTTCTGGTGCCATCCTGATTTAGCACCGGATTTTTTTCGGTCGTGACGTTGGTAACAGCAATGGTTGGTCTTTTGGCCACTTCATCATTGAGCTTGGAATTAATCACATCCAACGAATCAATTATCAGATTCAATTTGTTGATTTCAATTTGCATGGTTTTCTGCCGTTTGCCCGAAATTTCGTTTATCTTATCGGCCCGTAAGTCCACCAGCACTTTTTCTACATCATTTTTGAAAATAATCTGATCCAGTATTGTAGAGCCTATCAGTGCCATCAGTATGGCAAGCAGTGTTCTGAATCGCACAATCCATTTGTTTTTACCCACCGTCAGTATCACCTGCCGTTCTATCTGGATAACGATAATCATAAATATCAATGCTGTCAGGGCACATCCCCACCACGTATGCACCGACAGGTATCTTTGGGCAAATGTGTATCCGGTAGCACCCCAGATAAACAACAGAATAAGAATGGATGAAGCATACTTTTTTAAAGCTTTATAGCTTGCTTCGCTACAGTTTTTTAGTATCTCGGGATTCCAACCGACTATGAAACATTTAAATCTTGTCCAACCGTTCATAGCTTATCTTTTTATATTTAATGTTTCGAGCGATAATGCAGCCAGTCCTCGTAAGAATCCTCGTTCGTAGGATAGCAGCATCCCTATCATATAATCTTCTTCTTTTTCAAGATCTTCTTCCATTTTTATCACTTCTTTCAAATGTTCGGTCAGCATACTTTTCTGATTTTTCAGCAACTCTACAATGTCAACCAACCCGGCTTGCGAACGAGAATTGATATGAAAATCGGTTCGGTTCAGATTGTCCGTATAGGTTTGTTTTGTCTGCTTGAAAATTACCTTCAGGTTGCTGACGATCAGTTTTTTATTCATGTCTCGGTACGATATATCCGGATTACTCAATGCATCTTCGTACCCTCTGCTTTCAAAGTCGAACTGCAGGTATTTGTAGATTTCATCAATAGGTAGCTCGGCAGATAAACTTTTGTTGGTGGGGCTGGAATCTCCATTGTTTAGCAGAGTTTGTTCACTCGTATCCACAGAATTCGGTTCGTCCGACCGCTGTTCTGATTCTTTAAACTGTTCATCGGAATTTTTTCTTTTAAATACATCAAATAATCCCATATTATTTCTGATTTTTATTGTTTTTGATTATAGAGTTGGTATTATATATAAACGCTCAATTCGCTGATATTATTACAAATAGAAAAGAATATATATTTGTTAGTCGCCTTTTGCGTCACTATTAATTATTAGACGCAGGTTTTGTCTAAAGGTTACAGTAAGTTGAAGTGAAATAAAACAGAATACCCCGATTGACTGTATTCTTAGCCGTCAAATCGGGGTATTTAATATCTGTTGAAACTTTGTCGGTTCAGAGTATGAATGAATCAAAGATTACCGAACTCTTCCTCCACAAATCCAGGTTTTAAGGAAATAGTTTTCGTCCAAACTGCTAACAATAACACCTTTGGAAGTAGAAGAATGAATAAACTTATTATCTTTCAAATAAATTCCTACATGGTTGACAGTTGATTTACTCTTGTCACTCGTATTGAAAAAGACCAAATCGCCTTCCCTGATTTTGTTTCGGTTGATTTTCTCGCAGTTTTTTTTCAGCATTGCAGAAGAGTTTCGTTCAAGTACCTTGTTATAAACTGTTTTATAAATGCTGAATACTAAAAACGAGCAGTCAGTACCTTTGCGTGATGTTCCTCCGTCAACATGGGGTGTATGCAACCACGAAGCAGCTTCTTTGTAAAGCGCAATATTATCGCTCAGGTCTTTAGTCAGTCCCAGTGCGTCATATACTTCCTTGTTGCGTTTGTTTTCCAGATGTTTCGTTGAGCTACAGCCGAAAAGCAACAGCGTGATTAAAACCGGAAATATGTGGCGAAATGGTTTGGCTTGCGGTATCTGTACTTTCATACAAATCTTTAATATAGCTTAAAAATCCACCTCCTTTGGGGGTGGTTATGTTCTTTTTGGCTTTGCCTGAAATTTTCATACCTTTGTGTATGGGAACTTACAAACAACAAAGTCATGTAGTCTGGCAGTGCAATTATCACATAGTTTGGTGCCCGAAGTATCGTTTTCGAGTTCTCACCGGTCTAGTGAAAGAATTAGTCGAGCATGACATCAGAATGCTTTGCCAATGGAAAGATTGTGAAGTTGAAGAGTTGAGTGTTCAACCAGATCACATTCATATGTTAGTTTCTATTCCTCCTAAAGTATCAGTTTCAGAATTAATGGGATTACTCAAAGGTAAGCTAGCGATAAAGCTATTCAAGAGTTATCCACAGTTAAAGCAGAAACCATACTGGGGCAATCATTTTTGGTCACGAGGTTACTTTGTCAATACCATTGGCCTAAATGAAGATATGATTCGACGTTATGTTCTCCATCAAGAAGAGGAGGACAAAAAAGAGGAAATCAATAGAAAGCATTTTACCCTGTTTGACTAACGAACAGCACTTGTTCAAAGAGCGAATCTAAGAAGGCTATGCCTTCTGTATTTTAAATCCACCTCCTTTGGGGGTGGTTGTTTAATATTGGAGCTTAACGAAGCGGTATTTTACTCTTCTTTGCTGTTCGCTTTTTTCTGCATTTCAGGTAGATATTCTTTTAGCACCTTTGTTATTATTTCGTTGGTGATTCCCGGGGTAGTATTTACATATTTCTGCCCTATAGGCGACTTGTAAAATTCAATCAGTTTATTGATTTCTTCCTGTGAGTAGTTTTTGTCGTACAATTTTACCTTGTCTTCAGTAACCATATCAATAATCACCTTTGTCATTTGCCTCAGCATATTGATAGTTTCCTGCGATTTTGCTTTTGCTTCTGCATCCATCGGCTGATTGCGTTTATGAATTAGCATAGGAGCTAATGAATCAAAGCTTTTCAATACTGCTGAATCTTGTCTCATAAGTTGGAATAACTCACGGATAGACTCTTGTTTTGTTTGGGAATAAGTGCTTGTAAGCAATCCGAAACAAAAAAACAATGCGAATGTTACTTTTTTCATGATTTTGTAGTTTTAAATTGTAAGGAAAATATAACGTTATGAGAAATCCGATAATATCCTTTATTTATAAAACACGACGTAACCCGCTATTTACCAAATTGTCCTGAATACAGTCTCAAAAACGTACTGGCTGATTTGATTCTTTCACACCCCAAATCTACTAACTATTTTTATTGTAACCAAAGATTATTTTGTATTTTTCAACAATGTATATGAAATATGTAGACAAATAAAAAAATCCGGATAGTTGAACTATTGGTTCAACTATCCGGATTAAACAATTTATGAATATTAAGAAGTGATTTTTGTACTTAAGACTACTTCTCCTGTTTTTTTATTTTAATCAATATCACTCCATTTTTGCCTTTGGTTTTATAAATGGCTGTAGCACTTGAGTCTTTAAGTACAGTTATACTTTCTATATTTTTAGGAGCTATATTTTGCATAAAATTGTCCGGTGCTTCTTTTCCATCCACCATAATAAGCGGTTTTACCCCGGTTAAACCTCCATAATCGACTATTTTAGATACTTCAACTCTAATAGGACTATTTGGATTAATATCCTGAGAAGATTCTACTCCATCCCCGATAATCAAAGGTTTTGGTCCGCTAGCTTGCGTTCCATATCCGATTACTCGAATTTCTCCTTTTTTGTTAGTTTGATTTTTGTGGCTGGCAGCGTAATCCTTGGTAGTAATCAAAATTACACCATCCTTACCTTTATTGCCATAAACTGCAGTTGAAGAAGCGTCTTTCAGGACAGAAATATTGGAAACATCCTGTATATCAACAGAACTCATACCATGAGGAGATTCTTTTCCATCGACAATAATCAAAGGTTTTGCTCCGTTAAGTGTTCCATACCCAGCAATGCGAACTTCTAAGTTTTTGTTGGTCAGTTTTTTTTCATCCGAGTCAGTACTTTTTATTTCATCTTTTCTTACTGACATTTCGTTTTTGTGGCTGGCAGCATATTCCTTGGTAGTAATCAAAATTACTCCTTCTTTACCCTTATCGCCATAAATTGCAGTTGCTGAAGCGTCTTTCAATACTTGTATCGTGTGAATATCACTAACATTAACAGAATTCATACCATGAAGAGATTCTTTTCCATCAACAATAACTAAAGGTTTTGCTCCGTTAAGTGTTCCATACCCCACAACCCGAATATCTTCATTTGGACTGAGTCTAACTTTAATTTTAGTGTCGGGAGCTGCCGTATCTCTGACAATAATTTGGGGAGTGACTGTTTCGTTATCATTCACAGCCACTTTCCTGATTCTTACAACAGATGGAGTTGATTGTTTGGTAGAATCTCCTGCTGGTAGAAGTTCCGACTGAATCATTTCTTTCAAATCAGCGGCTTTTGCTTTCAGACCATTAAAGGAGAGAACAACGATACAAAGCATTACCGATAAACCGATGGTTCCGTAAAGCCATTTTTGTCGGGAGGAGGATTTTGTTTTCAGGGTCATTTTAATTCGTTTGTGTAAATTATTATATTCAAAATTATTAGCTAAAGCAAATTTATACTCGCCCACGCATTGGCGGATCAGTGACAAATGGTAGTTTTGGGCATTGGCTCCTTCGGCTAATACTTTCTCGTCGGCCTGATACTCGTGGATATTCTGCAATTCCAACCGAAGCAACCAGGCAAACGGATTGAACCAAAAAACGAGTGAATACACGTCGAGAAAAAGCAAATCGTACGAGTGCCCGAAACCCACATGCGCTTGTTCGTGACGAATAATATCCCGACTGTCATCCGTAAAATCATCTTTGGAAAGAACTATAAACTTCATCCAGCTAAACGGCGAAACCTTTTTATCGGAAATGCACAGCAGGCTCTTATCATCCAAACGTATTTTTTTTGTCTGTCGGATAATTCGGCTCATGCGGATAAAGCTGATAATAAACCGCAGCAAAGCAACTGTAAACCCTATCAGATATATCACTCCGAAAATCTTTATCCACGGAATTTCTGCGACCGGTGTTGGTGTCACCGCAGGAGTGTTCGAATAACTCGTTGCATTGAGATAAGCAAGAGCTTCTTCGATGGTAAGCTGAGTCGTCGCCGTTTCCACCTTGGGTTGGGAGAAAGTAATCTCCGGCAGTTTTATCGTGAACAAGGGCAGTACCAACGTCATCACCACCATGCAAAGCACTACGATTCGGTTAATGGCATGAAACGTCCGTTTACTCAGGATAAACTTAAAAAAGAGGTATAAAATGGTGGCGGCAATAGTTACGCGCAACAGGTAAAAAAGGAATATTTCCATATTCTCGATGTATTAGAGGTTGTTTTATTTTTTAGCTGACTTTTCATTTCAACTTCATCCAGCAAGTATTAAATTAAGATTATAAATGAATCAATTATCTTTTTTCTTCATGGTAACTTCAATAGTCCCATTTATACATTTTTTCCATATTTATCAGTTGCTTCCTTTGCATTTAAAACAGTTATCGATTGAATGTCATCCGAATTAATCTCTGCCAATTTTTAAGGATCCGATTTCCCATCAAGATAAAGAACTACTATTAAACATGTCCATTCGTATTTTTCATCCTTGAGTGGAGTTTGATTCAGATTTTTGATTACCCGAGTTCTTAACTACAGGAGGCGTGTATTTCACGGAACTCTTCACAATCGTTTAATTTGTTTTGATTACTGGTGGCGTAAATTTCACAGTTTCTTGTTTTATTTTCGTCGAATCTGTTTTATAGGTGGATTTCACATTACTCTTTGCTGTTGTTTTATTTGTTTTGATTACTGGTGGCGTAAATTTCACAGTTTCTTTCATTAGTTTCGTCGAATCTGTTGTATTCGAAATGTTAGATTCAATCATTTCTTTATGATTAGACGCTGTTGCTTTAAGTCCATTAAAGGAGAGAATAACGATACAAAGCATTACAGATAGGCCAATGGTTCCGTAAAGCCATTTTTGACGGGAGGATGATTTTGTTTTCATGGTCATTTTGATTCGTTTGTGTAAATTATTATATTCAAAATTATTAGCTAAAGCAAATTTATACTCGCCTACGCATTGGCGGATCAGTGACAGATGGTAGTTTTGGGCGTTGGCGCCTTCGGCCAGCACTTTCTCGTCGGCCTGATACTCGTGAATGGTTTGCAA
>Ga0302287_10000849_pt1 | contig 13506 bp, 12 predicted proteins | sample III_Fen_E2_4_FD_200452 | JGI IMG/M metagenome (GOLD analysis project Ga0302287, IMG submission 200452) | Peat permafrost microbial communities from Stordalen Mire near Abisko, Sweden - III_Fen_E2_4 | ecosystem: Environmental > Terrestrial > Soil > Wetlands > Permafrost | place: Sweden: Abisko...
CTGCAGATGCGAGTTCGTAATCCCCAGCGCCTTCCGAAGTCCACAGCCACGCCTCTTCTGTGCCGGCCTTGCGGGTCAAAACTTCAACCTTATGCGCAACCATGAACACCGAATAGAAGCCCACACCGAACTGGCCGATCAGGTTCACATCGTTCTTTGCGCCTGCACTCAAATTTTTCATGAACGCTTTGGTGCCAGAGCGCGCAATGGTTCCCAGGTTGTCCATCAACTCTTGGTGCGTCATGCCAATGCCCGAATCTTCGATCATAATCGTGTTGGCCTTTTCATCGACCTTGATATCAATGCGCAGATCCGCGTTGCCGCTCAATAGTTCGGGTTTGGTGATCGATTCAAAGCGAACCTTGTCCAAGGCATCGGCGGCATTTGAAACGAGCTCACGCAAAAAGATTTCCTTGTGCGAATACAAAGAATGAATCATCAGTTGCAACAGTTCGCGAACTTCGGTTTGGAACTCATGCTTTTCAGCTTTAACTTCAGCCATAATCGGACTCCTTCGGTTCAGAATGAAACACGCGCTTCAGATTGAAACGCAAAAATAGCTATCCGAAGGAGATATGCAAAAAGCAGACCGAAACTGAGTAGAGAGTGGAGGGTTGCGAAGGAATGAGTTGAAAATTGAAAAATGAAAGTGTAAAGTGCGGTGGAAACGCTCAATTTGCTCCTAATGCAGCTTGTTGCGTTTTCCACTCTCCATTTGTATTGATGTGACACCTGCAACCCCATGTGCATCGCGCCATGGCCTTCGGCCACCTCATTTCGCATTCATGGGTTTTCCGGCTGGACCGTTCCCCAACTCATGCGTCACCATTTGTCGCACACCCTTTGTACCCTGGTAGCAAATGGAGGCGTCAAATGATCAGATCATGGTATTGCAACGAAGACCGAGCCCACAGAGAACTTACTCGACTGGTGCTAAAACGAACCCTTCCCCAGTTGGTTTGGGAACGCTGTGTTCAAGAATTGCAAGAGGTCAAGCACCAGCGACTAGCCCGCAATTGCATGCTCGGAAAACTCATCCGAGAGTGGTGTATACAAAATCATTTTGGGCAGTGCCTTTGGGTTGGCCTTTGGGGAAATTCCCAGGTCATATATCAACTGGGACTCACTTCCATCTCTCCGCTTGAGTACTCGTTACCCTTTGAGCGATGCTGGAATCCAGCCTTAGAGCCTCAAGGCCCCGTGACATATCTTGAGCTCCATTTTGCAGCAATCCCATTTCTCAAGCGGCACTTGCGGGAAATATTTGGAGAACTATGTCGCGAATTACCAATAGACCAAGATGGTCGCTTGGTCTTTCGAATCATGGATTCGCTTCATCTTGAAATTCGTGAGAGCTTCGATCCATCGCTTCGTTGTAATAACGCAAGCCATATTCCCCTAGATGATATTCGCACCTGGCAAAAAATCAAGCATGGGCTAATCCAAAATAGCCCGGGAGCTGATGTCGAATCCCGCAATCAATTGCTGATGAAAATGGCACCCACAAATATTCGTGAACTAGCAACGGTACTGGAACTCTGCAAATCATGGAATAGCACAAAGTGCCCTAGCGACATTCATTTCGACACACAATGGATGCGCGAATTCGTAGATGCGACAGGCCTTTCCATGAGCCAAGCGGCATTCTGGTGGAAACGAATGAATCGACGTAATCAACAACATATGGAAGAGTTTCAACACATTGTTCGATATGATGTCGCACGAACTCGACTAGGAGGTGAATGCGCAAGTCAAACCTTCTATGAAGTTGTAGCTCTACACGAAGCATTGCGGGCTTACCATTGCACCTATCTTGGGAATGCTTGTGGGTATTTATAGGCAAGCAAGGAAATCAAAATGCGATCTATCTACTCATGCTGCAATCATCAATCGACTACCGCATCAGGTAGAATATTGCTGAAACAGCTCTTTTCCGAACTCTCGCAATTGCTTGCGTAATGCAGCAGGTTCCAACACTTCAACGCGTTCAGCCCAGCCCAATACCCACTGCATTAAGCTGCGATTGACTTCAACCTTCATGGCAAGCTCAATTGAGCCATCTCTACAAGAGCTTAGTTTTGCGGTTGGATGGTAGCGCCTCTCTTTCAAAATGTTTTCAAGATAGGGTGGAAATTTCAAGCGAACCTTTTCGGCCTTGGGGCTATTGTCGCCAAGCATTCCTCCGCATTCCACTATGCGGGCTCTGAATCGATTGAGCCGTGAAGGCTGATTCGGGTAAGATTCTCCAAGCAATTTCGTTTTACGCACTCGCTTCAGCTTCAAATAATAATCGGCGTCTGGGTTCGATTGCGAATAACATCCCACATAAATTTCACCTTGATAGACCACGAGTAGTGCAGGAACTCGCTTGTGCCAACAGGGCGCTTCGTCTTCGTTGCCTTGGTAAAGAACGTTCACTTTGCGTCGCTCGCGTATTGCACGCAAGAAGTCTGCGATATATTTCGAAGCCTCTTCCTGCACATCGGGCGATTCACCCATAAATAGAATACGGCTATTGAGTTCAGTGCCCCAGTCTGCAATCAACTTCTTGTCGCGACCTGGTAGTTGCTGCTGAAACTGCTCTACTAAGTTTCCAATGTCTTCTGCAAGTTCTGGATACAACCCTGAAATTCGGCGCATAAAGATTAGACTCAGCAATGCTTGATCAACCCCTGGCAGCACAAGGCCTCCAAGCTGCTCAACCTCTACGCCCCAAGTAATGCGAGTGCCTGTTCCATACTTGTGGACGTAACTCCCCGGCAACCCAGCAAGTGCAAGTAGATCGCGCTGCAAATTCCGGCGTTCTGAGTTGTCTAGATTCAGCTCCTCAAGCAAGGTGCTGACATCAAAGCGCCGATTGCGGTGACTCAATAGGTGCATAAACAGTGCAAGCATGCGTTCGCCACGACCAAGGTCAGATACATGTGTCATCAAGAACTCCTGCGAAAGATATTTTGAGAATGTAATTCAATCATGCGACAATAGATGTCGTAATAAGTGCGCAGTATTCTTATGTCCCGTTTGGAATATTTAATAGATTCAAAACAGCCCGTGGAGGACTCATGAGCGACATTACAAATCCAGAACTAGACCTTTTCCTGCGACAGTTTCATTTAGAATTAAAAAAGCTAGAGCACTTGTTGAATAAGCCAGCAAAATTCAACGTATTCACCAGCTTGCTCAGTGCTAGTGATGAAGTGAACCTGCATTCAAAATTCCTTGGATTCTTGCTCGATCCTCGTTCCCCTCATGGACTTGGATCATACCCGTTACAGCAATTTTGGCAAATCCTGTTTTCAGACAACGAAACAGTTCAAGCCCCAAGCGAGAATGAATTTCAGTCGGCAATCGTTAACGTAGAATATGCCATCGATGGTCAACGTCGTATTGACTTATGCATTCAAATTGGTGAAAGGTTCCTTGTTGTTGAAAACAAAATTTGGGCAGGTGATCAACCAAAACAAGTCACAGATTATTTGGAGTGGAGCACAAAGAAAAATTCAACGAACGGCTTACCCGTGGTGTACTTAACTCTTGATGGACATTTGCCTTCTATCGAAAGTTTCATTAGAGCCAAAGACGATTCAATTGATGAAACAAAGGTGCTTTGCATTAGCTATCGGAATGAAGTCCGAGAATGGCTAGAGTGTATGGGGCAAAAATCATTCAAGAACGCGGGTTTAAGAGAAACGCTAATTCAGTATAAGGAATTGATTGAACAAATCACGGGAGTAATGACCATGAATGAAAATGAACTGAGGCAGGTTGAACTGTTTTTGCAAAAAGATGAACATTTGGCAATGTTGCCGTTAATGGAAGAGGCAATCATCAGAACGAAGGTAACAGTTCTTTATGACCTCTTTTGGCAGTGGTTACTCGAACTTCAAAACGTTCTTCATGCAACAGCCTTCCAAAATAATGAGTTTGTCACAAGTCTTGTAAATGATGCTTTTCGCAAAGATCTAACTGCGTATGTAAGACAAGTGCGAGGCTCTAAGTATTCAGGGTGCAGTATTAAACTCGGATCAATTGGTGACTATAATCTTTACTTCAGACTGGAATTGGATGTTGAAATTTATTGGGGCTTTCATCCTTCGAAAGCAGGGAAAGGCGGCTTTGCTCAAGATGATGCTTTAAATGAGTACAGATCAATTTCTCAGGATGTAATACAAACTACGGATCCTAAGAATCGTCATTGGCTATCGTGGCATCACGTGTCAATTCCCAAAGATTGTTTTGGAACTTCACTTGCTTTAGCGGAAATGAATCGGCTCGACTTCTGGAATTTCAATTCCCCAGCTGTTTTAGCACTTGGCAATCCTGCAGTGCGCAAAAGGGTTGCGAAGGCTATGGCAGACAAGGCTGCTGAAATCATTTCAAACTTCTTGGGTAGGGCGCGCGAAGCCAATTTGCCAATTAACTAAGGGGCTCTTTTAGTCTTGCCAAGGTTACATCATCTTCTTGGTAAAAGATATCGCTTATTTTCGGGTCTCTAAGATTGCAAATTAGTTGTCCTAAACGCCAATCAGGATTTGCGTTCCATAGCGTTTGTAAAGCCTCGAGCATAATCGGAATTCTTGCAGGGTCTCTGTTCATTTGTTTTCCTCGGAAATTGTTAATTGTGGCTATAGTCCAAGTTTTCTACTGCCATAATGGCTCTTTGCATATTCGCGTCGTGTTTTTTTTCTGAATAATCCAAATATTTTAAACGCGAATAGACTGCGTAAAAATCACCGGGAGCAAGCGTCGTCATTGTGCGAATCGGGCTAGATGGATCTAACGCAATGTGGGGGAAAAAGATTACAAACATTTCATCTATGCCTTGCTGCGTTAGCCATTCAAAGCCTAAGTGAAAATGAAAACGACGACGCGCTGCTGGGTCAAGAGAGCCTTGAAAATTGGTAGAGCATACCACCAAGCACTGGCATTGTTCCAATTGAATCAAGAACTCGTTGACCATGCTGATTTCCCACTGGCTACGTGCTTCGCGGCGATCTTGAATTAGGCTATCGGCGTCATCCACCAGCAAAAGCGCACTTTTGCCTCGCTCATGATTATCGGTTATACGCAATGCTCGCAGGCGAAATCTCACCACAGCATCTTCTTGTCGAGCAGAGTCTTTGGGTTGACAGCTGTCTAAGTTGCGCCCTACTTCAATCAACGTCTTACCACTTGCTTTGGCTAGGCTACGTGCAAGCTCCGTTTTACCAGTGCCTTCAACGCCATGCAGCAAAACATGAAAAGGAAATCGACCATCATGAGATTGCAGTAGTAGGATCAATGGATCGTATTGGTTTGTATCACCAAAGGATTCGAGAGGGAGAGCGTCATGGATCAGGGGCTTTCCAAAGATGTCCAGTAAGCCTCCCAAAGCGCTGCCATTTAAAAAAGATTGGATCTCCACACTCAATGTACCGTCATACTCAAGTAGACCCATGTCAAATAGCCCACCAGCACCAGAAATTACCTTGGCGAGTTTTTCAGGGGGTTGGTCAAGGAGCAGAGCTAAGCTGCGCGAATTGATCTTCAAAGATTCTTCAACCTTGATTCCCGCTTCGATTGTGGCTTCGGTCAGCAGGCTATTGATTTTCGGATCGTGTTCAGCTAAGAAGCACGCTAAAATCACTTCGCATTGAGTTGGACTGAGTCTGAGATCATCACGAAGCTGCTGCATTCCTTTGAGCAAAAAATCATTGCGATCCACAGCTTTTAAAATTGGATAGCGAGACCAATAGCGAAGCAGTATTCCTTGTAAATATCCGATGTCCCAATATGAATAATGGCGTTCTTTGGCATCGTTTCGGAGGTATAAATTCAAATGATCTTCACTGATGGTTTTATGGTGGCGTGACCAGCGGAGTCCATTGCTGTAATTCGGCCGCTTACTTAATGATTGCTGAATGTCAGTTGCATCCTCTTGGAGGGATTTTAAAAAAACGCTTACTTTTTGTGAGGTTTCGTTTCCATTGTCTTGGAAGCCTTCGCCAATCCGCAGAATGCGACGCATAACCATCAGCAGAGCCTTGCCTCCGAGGAGTCTCCCAATAGCTTCAATATGCGCATCATCAACTTTTTCCATATGGCCAGAGCGCACCATGTTCAAAACGTATTGGGCGAACTTATAATCTGCAAGTCTCCATAGTTCTGAGTTTATTTGCTTAGTTATACGAATGAAGCGCCGCTGAAATCGCTGAGGCGCAAAATTATCGAAATCAACTTCTAAAAGCTCTGTAGCCATGGATCCTTCCTTGATGAACAGGAAGGTACCCATGTATTACGACAATAGATGACGCAACAATCAATAAGATCAATTCAAGAAGATTGTGTACCCAAGGGCAAGAAGCAACAACTCTCCACTATCGAAATTAATAGTTCCCACTCAAGCTTACTTGTTAGTGGGACTTATACACGACTGTTGTAGTAGAACTCTCCACGATTTCTCATTATTTCTTACAGTACACACTCGACCCCACTATCCGATTTTCCACTTTCACACGAACCACATAAAGGCCTGGAGGCACTTGTAGATCCTTGCTATTCAGAGCTTCTCTGATTGTGCCTTGAATCATTCCCGAGGTTGAGTGAACGAGCGTCCCTGTCGTAGTGTATAACAGGAACTCGGCCGCCTTCCCTTGCAATGCAAACGATTCCAAGGGATCACTTGCAAGAATTGAGGTTGTCACTGCACTGCTTGAACTAGCCTTGCTACTCGAACTTGTTACGCTCGAAGAAGAAGCCTTTGCACTCGATGAAGATGCCACTGACGAAGAGGATACTGGTGCGACGTATGTCATCCAAGTTACATCGACTTGCTGCTTAATATTGGTTGTGGTATTCGCTGTGCTTGCATTATAGGTCACTTGGTTCATGGCTAGGTGATGCACATGTGCAAGCATGTATCCGTACTTAGCTGTCAAAGTCACGTTATTCAAAATGATGGAATCCAAAGGCATTTCAGGGACTCCCAAAAATTCTATGGAGTTGCCAGTGCCAGTAGATGTGATATTATCGAATGTGATGTCTTTCCATATAGGAGTGGTCGCCACGATCGCTTGTGCGGTATCGGTAAAGGCGCTTGTCGATTGCGAATAATAGCTGGTGATGATAATTGGATGGGTCACATTAACCATGGTGATATTGGAATAGGAAACGTGTTGTGTTAAGCCTCCGTTGGTGCGGTTTGCTTTGAGGCGCAGTCCATTTTGTGCGCCATTGAATCGGCAACTATCTACCCGCATGGAATCAAGCCCATAAGAGGTTTGACCGCCCACCGAGATCCCGTGGCCTTTGCCAATGCGCAAGTGAGTGATCACATAATTCTTGCAAGGTGCAGCACCTGCTTTTACTGCAATATCATCGTCACCAACCGAAATACTGTCTTCGGTAATTAACCAGTTGATGCCTGCGGGGTCAATGGCATCTGTGTTCTTGGCGGTATCGGGAGCTTGAATCAGCACACTATCGATAGTCACATTGTTCGCGGTAATTGCTAAGTGAAAGCAAGGAGAATTTTGGATTGTCAGTTCGTGAATGTGCAAGCGTTCTACTTGGTTCATGGAGACTAAGTACGGGCGATGTGGAAGGCTTCCGCTAGAGATGGTTTGGTATGAAGTATCGTAGGTGGGCCACCATGTATACCCGTTGCCGTCAATGATTCCTTTGCCTGAGAGCTCCACATCGCTATCGCCCTTGGCAATGATCCAGCTTCCATATCCACCTCCGTTTAAAGGGTATTGTGAAAGCGGCAAGGCTTGAAGTTCTGCGCCTGCATCTACTTGCAAACGAATGCGGCTTGCGAGCGTAAATGGCCCCGATAAATACACCTTCGAAGCAGCAGGAAATTCAACCGTCCCACCGCCTGCGGCAGTTGCTGCGGCAATCGTTTTTTGGATTGCTACGGCATTGTCTGTGCTTCCATCAGCCACAGCACCATATTGCGTGACCTTGAATACGGTAGTGGGAATCTGTGGCAGCGTAGGATTCGCATTTACTTGTGCAAGTAATCCAGAGCAAAGAAGAAAATCCCATGCCTTCATAGAAACCTCTTGTAATCGTTTCTGCTAAAGTATTTGCTGGATTCAATAGAAACAGAAATAGTGAAGAATCTCGTTGTCCACAGACAACGCCAATACCAAGGTCAGAAGTAGCAACTGTCGTATTTGTTCACCATCTCGAACGGCTTCGTTTCGATCTTCGAAAATCCCAAGGTGGAGTGGGCGATGGATTGACCCACAATCCTAGATGCTCCTTGTGAGCCTGTGCTTGAGCGTCTGCAAGGTCCGTTCGTAAGGGGGCGTAGTGCTTGTACCACCATGCATACCCATGTGCAACGAGCCACTTATTCAAATTAATTCCACCCACCCACACGTCGCCCACCAGGCGGCCGTAGCGATCGGTGTCAACCACTTCGACTTTCACTTCTTTGCCATAGATCAAACTATCGGTAGCGCGAGTGGCCTCTGGGCCAAATTCCTGTTTGGATTCAGGGCAATCAATTCCGCTCAAACGAATCTTTTGTTTCTTGCCCCCGACCATCATATGAAACGTATCGCCATCCGATACCTTGACCACACGGCCTTGCAACCATTGACCTGCGAAGCCAAAGGTGACAAAAAGAAGAAATAGGAAAATGATTTTGCTGCCCATGTGCAAAGTATAGAAGTGTTTCGATAGAAGTACTTAGATGCGCTAGGATTTGACTATCTTCCTTGTATCATTTTCACAGGAGTTCTTATGCTCAATCGCCTTGCTCTTATTGCCGTGCTGACTAGTGCTGCATTTGCAGATGAAATTCATCTCTTTAACAACAAAGTGGTGACTGGAAAAATCACTCATTTTAATTCTGGTGATGGTCTTTTCGTCACAACAGATGCCGGTGAGTTGTCCATTAAAATGAGCCAAGTGGAATCCTTCAAAATTTCTGAGGGTGAAGCTGCAAAAGAAAGCGTAACCTTTGAAAAGTCTCGCCTTAAGGGGTTAGGCTTTGCTCCCGATTTTACTTCGATCTCTGGTATGGATTTTCAATTCGACACACAGGTTGGAAGCATTGGGGAAGTGCTGATGTACGGCCTTGAAAAGACGCTAGGCATTGGCGTACTCTTAGCTGATGAGCCCATGGATATCACCAACGAAAAATATTTTGAAACTCTCGATGCTTTACAGAAGTCAAATTTTGGCGAGTACACCGATACGCCCAATAAGAAGCTAAAGGTTGGCTCATTGCAAGTGATCAGCAAGACTTACAATTCGAAAGTTCAAGGAATGGATTTCACCTATAAGCTCATGACCTTCAAGATCGGCCACAACAACTATCGAGTGCTGTATTGGGCTCTTGAATCCGTATTTGATCGTTCCAATGAAAAAGTTATGAAGTTCCTAACTGCGATGAAGGTTCCTAAAAACTAGGTGCCCTAGCTCGGATACACGACATTTTCGAGACAAAGGCCTTCGGGTGGAGCCCACATGCGTTCACCCTTGAAGGTGCCGGCAAAGATCGCATTCACCGAACCTCGCGGAAGCTTACTGCGGCCTACGTCTACGAGCAAGCCGATCATGGAACGAACTTGCCTATGCAAAAAACGATTCCCGCGAATATGAAAAGTCAAAATATGTCCGCGTTGCTCTAACCGAAATTCTGTCAAAATGCATTCGGTCGATTTGCCGTCGTTGCGAGGAATGCTAAAAGCATTGAAGTCATGTTTACCAAGGAACGACAAGGCTTCTTGCGCCATCAGCTCGGGTTCGAGTTTAAGCTTTCCACACTGCCATCCGTATTCGCGGCCAAGTGCCACCTGGCGGGAATAGATGGTGTACTGATAATAGCGCTCTATTGCTGCATAGCGGGCATGGAATCCTTCGGGTGCAATCTCAAGCTTATAGATCCGCACGCCATGTTCTGCAATGCCATTAATAGCGCGTTCAACAATCGAACAATCGAGAGGTTCACCCAGCCAGTCAAAGTGTGCGCATTGCCCGCGTGAATGCACTCCAGAGTCAGTGCGACCCGCTCCTGTAAGCTTTACCGGAGTGCGCAATGCGACGGCAAAAGCTTTTTCAAGTTCTAATTGCACGGTGTGAATTGCCGCTGTACCATGCTGAACTTGCCATCCATGGAAACTTGCGCCAAAATATTCACATCGGAACCGGTATCGAATCATTCTCGCAATTTAACAATCACCGATTCGTCTTCAAAAGAATGAAGTTCTAGCGAAGTACGCGGAGTACTGTTGTCTATCTATCCTCACCTCGGCGCATTCTATCTGTGCACAATTTTCTTGGCCGCGCATTTCGGTATATTTGAGAAATGAAAATTCTTCTCGCCAATCCTCGTGGGTTCTGTGCAGGTGTGGATCGTGCCATTCATATTGTGGAACGAGCCCTTGCGAAATATGGAAAGCCCATTTACGTTCGGCATGAAATTGTGCACAACAAAACTGTGGTAGATCGTTTACGCCTTATGGGGGCTGTGTTTGTGGAAGACCTTGCCGAAGTTCCCGAAGGTGCTGTGGTGATCTTTTCTGCGCATGGCGTGGCTGAGCAGATCTACATTGATGCCGCGGCGCGTAAGCAGCGTGTGCTCGATGCATCTTGCCCGCTGGTGAAAAAAGTTCACTTGGGTGCTAAACGTCAGAACAATCAAGGATCCCATGTTTTGCTGATTGGCCATGCAGGCCATGCAGAAGTGGAAGGCACGCTAGGCCAGTTGCCACAAGGCGAAATGAGCTTAGTGGGTAGTGTGGAAGATGTCGACGCATTGCAAGTTCCTGCAGGCCGTGACCTTTCTTATGTAACGCAAACAACGCTTTCCCTAGATGAAACTCGCGATGTTATCGCTGCACTAAAGACTCGTTTCCCAAATATTAAAGGCCCAGACAAAGGCGACTTGTGTTACGCCACAACCAATCGCCAAGCTGCTGTACGGGTAATTTGCGATGAGGTGCAACTTCTGTTGGTGGTGGGTGCATCGAACAGTTCGAACTCGAATCGGTTGCGCGAATTGGGTTCTGTAGCAGGTGTGAATTCATATTTGATCGCAGGCTCTCAGGACATACAAACAGAATGGTTTAGCGGGGTTGAATCCGTTGGGATTACTAGCGGTGCAAGCGCTCCTGAAGAGGTTGTGCAACAAGTCGTGTCTTGGATCCAAGCGCATTACAAGATCGAATCTGTGGAGAGCCGCGTACTGATGGAAGAAAATGTGCGCTTTAGTTTGCCTGCTGAATTGGATGCCTAATTTAGATGAGTAATCTCATCGATTTTTCGCATGTGCACCAATAGTCCACACTATTTGCATGGCACCAATTCCGATCGTTGTTTGCGAAACTATTTTAACCTCATCAACTCATGGTGAGGATGCCTAAATGTCAAAGCGTCATTGGACCATTACAAAGTTAGAACGCATATTGCTTGCTGCTTGTGGTTCCTTCTGGTTTCATGGCTGCCAAGATACGCAGCAAGTAAGTGGACCATTGTATGGAGTCACCCCACCGCCTTCTTCCGAGCAATGGTCTGGCGAAGCCAGCAGCTCAAGCATTGGCGGGGTTCAACCTGTGTATGGTGTGATCTATTCGAGTGCAACACAGTCGCAGAGTTCTTCCTCTCTAGGTGAGGTAATGAGCTATTATGGGATTATTCGCCCCATGTCGGTGGATGCTTCTTCCAGTAGCAAAGCATCTTCTTCAAGTACCCCAGCATCGAGTGGTGTGGCATCTTCAGCCGAAGTGACGACTCCATCCTCAAGTTCGCTTTCTGTCGTGTATCCTTTGTATGGAATCGTTCGCACTCCTTCATCTTCTAGTCAGCAATAAATTTCATGCAGAATCCATCTCGCGTTCCTTGGCGCCGTAAGGTTGCGCTCGAATTGTATCGTGGCTATCGTTTTTTGCAAACGCATAAACCCGACTTAACGTACCTCTTTTGGGAAACCACCTTGCGTTGCAACTTGGAATGTATGCACTGTGGAAGTGATTGCTTGCGCGAAGCAGCAACCCCTGATATGCCTAAAGAAGATTTTTTGCGAGTACTCGATAGTCTGAAAGGCCATATAGAACCTAGCCGCGTGATTATTGTAGTGACGGGGGGGGAACCCTTGATGCGCAACGATTTAGAAGAATGTGGAGCTGAATTTGCGAAGCGCGGGCACCCTTGGGGCTTTGTTACCAATGGCTACGCGATGACCGAAGCGCGCTTTGAACGCTGCTGTGCTGTGGGCTTAAGCTCCATGACCGTTAGCCTTGATGGCCTTGAGAGTTCTCATGATGAATTTCGTGGCCGTGCGCAATCCTTTGTGCGGGCAATTGAAACCATTCGTATGGCTGCAGCAACGCCAGGGCTTACCTTTGATGTGGTCACTTGTGTGAACCAAAAAAATCTTTGCGAATTGCCGCGCATGCGCGAGATGCTTGTGGCTCTAGGTGTTAAGCGTTGGAGAGTGGCCACTGTATTTCCCAAAGGCCGTGCAAAGCAACATGCAATGTTGTTTCTCGATGATGTTCAATTTGGGCAAGTGTTTGATTTTATTCGCGAGACGCGCAAGCAAGGACAAATCCTTGCAGAATATGGCTGTGAAGGCTATTTAGGGGCACTCGAAGGCGAGGTGCGTACAGCTCCATTCTTTTGCCGTGCTGGCACAAATATTGGTTCGGTCTTGGTAGATGGCTCAATCTCTGCCTGCCCAAGTTTACGTGCAGATTACATTCAAGGAAATATCTATCGCGACGACTTCTGGGAAATTTGGAGCAAGCGCTTTCAGAAGATGCGTGACCGCTCGTGGGCAAAAACCGGTATGTGTTCAGAGTGCAAAGATTGGAAATATTGCCAAGGCAACGGGCTGCATTTGCGCGACGAACAAAGCGGTGATTTACTCACCTGCCATATCGATCGCTTGCGCAAAGCGTATCAGATCTCTGAAAGACAATGTTGATGTAAATCGGTTGTAATTTATACTGAAATTACAGTAAAGTGGATTGATTTCAGGATGATTTGTGAGTATATTCTGTGAGAACACTCGGGCTCTCACGGAGATTTTATGTCCTTGGAAACCATGAAAGAAGTGCTTTTGGATGGCCAAGCAATTTTGCCATTCATGGGAACATTTCGCCAATTGGAAATCACGCCTCTGCCCGGTAAAGCCTCTATTTGTATTGGTGTGCGGCGTTGTGGCAAATCCACTTTGATGCTTCAAATTCTTGAGAAGTTGATTGCAGGTGGCGTATCTCAAGAGAATATTGTTCAACTGAATTTCATCGATGATCGGCTTCATATACTGCAAGAGCAAGGCTTGGGTCTAGTCACCGAGGCATTCTACACGCTGTATCCGCAGAAAAAGAATAAAGAGAAGATTTACTTTTTCTTCGATGAGATTCAAATCATTGTAGGGTGGGAAACCTTTGTAGAACGCTTAATGCGAACGGAGCTTTGCGAAGTCTATATCACAGGCTCTTCTGCACAAATGCTTTCGCGCGAAATCGCGACTCAGATGCGTGGTCGTTCTCTCTCGTGGGAATT
>Ga0302287_10000850_pt1 | contig 13498 bp, 11 predicted proteins | sample III_Fen_E2_4_FD_200452 | JGI IMG/M metagenome (GOLD analysis project Ga0302287, IMG submission 200452) | Peat permafrost microbial communities from Stordalen Mire near Abisko, Sweden - III_Fen_E2_4 | ecosystem: Environmental > Terrestrial > Soil > Wetlands > Permafrost | place: Sweden: Abisko...
ACAGAATCTCTTCCACATTGGGGATGGCACTCTTTTCTCCTTCCTGCAAATTCTCAATGATAGTCAACTCGTTGTTGAAATGATTTACAGCAATGATGTATTTGAACAGCACATAATGCAACCCCGGCATACTTCCCGGAACCGTTTCACGCGCCTTCAGTTTCACGTCTTCGAAATACTGCACCGACTCATAAGAAGAATATCCAAACAGCCCGTTAATGCCTACCGGATTATCATTTTGCACCAACTCCACCGATTTCAGAAATACATCAAAACGCTCGGCAACAGTCAGTTTGTCGGTTACCTGCGTTTCAATCCGACTACCATCGGGGTATTCTTCCGAAATCAGGAACCGATTTACCGAAATGCCACCTATCGGACAAAACCCGATATAGGAATAGCTGTTCTCCACTCCGTGATAATCGGAACTCTCCAACAGCACCGAGTTAGTATATAAATCGCGTATTTTGAGATAAATTCCTACCGGCGTCTGTAAATCAGCCAGCATTTTTTTTGAATGAACGAATAGTTTCATATAATTTATGTCTTAAGTCTCCGGTCTCCAGACAGCAGTCATTAAAGTCCAAAGACAGTTGGCTGGCGACAGGCGACCAATGTCAATTATTTAAAATGCTTCACATAAGTATCCATATCCTTATCTCCTCTACCCGAAACTGTGATGACCACAATATCATCAGGTTTAAAGGTTGCTTTTTCTTTCTTGAGCAATGCCAGTGCATGTGCCGATTCAATAGCAGGAATAATTCCTTCCAGTCGGGTGAGTTCGAAAGCAGCATCCAGTGCTTCGTCGTCATTTATTGCCAACACTTTTGTTCTGCCTGACTTTGCAAAAAATGCATGTGCCGGCCCGATACCCGGATAATCCAATCCTGCAGAAATGGAATAGGGTTCTATGATTTGTCCATCATCATCCTGAATCAACAGGGTTTTAGCCCCATGGATAATACCTGTTGTACCTAATGAAATGGTTGCAGCAGTTTCGCCACTATCGACACCCAGACCACCTGCTTCGGCCGATACTATTTTTACACGATCATCATTCAGGTAATGATAATAAGTCCCCATGGCGTTGCTGCCACCTCCTACACAGGCCATCAGGTAATCGGGATAATCGCGGCCAATCTGCTCCTGTAGTTGCCATTTGATTTCCTCGCTAATCACAGATTGGAAAAAACCGACCATATCTGGATAAGGATGCGCACCCACTGTAGAACCCACGATATAAAACGAATCAGGATTAGAACACCAATAGCGGAAGGCTTCGTTGGTGGCATCTTTCAGCGTCATATTGCCACTTGTAACCGGTTCGACAGTGGCACCCAGCATGCGCATTTTCTGCACATTCAGGAACTGACGTTCCACATCGGTTTTACCCATAAATACAATACATTCTAATCCCATCAGTGCACAGGCGGTAGCCGTAGCCACTCCGTGTTGGCCGGCTCCTGTTTCAGCTATAATACGGGTTTTCCCCATCCGTTTTGCAAGTAAAATCTGTCCAAGCGCATTATTTATTTTATGTGCACCGGTATGATTCAGATCTTCACGCTTCAGGTAAACTTTTGTTCCATACTCTGCCGACAGTCGACTTGCAAAATACAATGGCGACGGACGCCCAACGTAGTTTTTCAGCAGTTCGTAATATTCTGCTTTAAATGCTGCATCTTCTTTTACAGCATAGAATGCTTCCTTCAAACGTTTAAAAGAACCATGCAGAATCTCGGGAATATATGCTCCACCAAATTCTCCGTAGTAGCCGAAATCATTTGGCAATTCCAGCCCCCTAAATCCCCTGAATGGGGACTTAGAGCTAGCTTCGTTTTGTTTATTACTCTCTGTATCCATATATATTTCTATTCTTTAAGTCCCCCTTTGGGGGATTTAGGGGGCTTGGTTTTTAAAATAAAAAAAGGCTTATCGTGAGTTCCGACAAGCCTTTTTGTAATATCTTTTTATTTTGACAATTTACATAGGAGTAGTGCTCACGATTTAGATATTCGTAAGTGCCACCACCAAAATTTATTTACTGTCAAAATTGCGTTCATTTCCTTTTTGTTTGTTTTGAGAGTGCAAAGATTGCAAATTAATTCTATTTACGCAAGAAAAATATCATTTTTTCTTCTTAGTTATTTTTACTGCCGTCTTATTCTAATCTGAATTGCATTTTCCAATGGCTCCTCGCTAAAGAAAATCATATAACCGCCACCACCCGCACCACTTATTTTCCAACCCAGCACACTACTTTTATAAGACTCTATCTGATCTAATATATCAGTCGAAACCATATTTGGAAACATCAGTATCTGTGCATCGAAGCTTTGAGTCATAGCTTTCCCTACAGCCACTGCATCTTGTGCCATCAATGCATCCCAACAAGCTTTAGTTGCATCACTTAACTTTTGCACATTTTGCGGAGTTATATGTGTATCAGCCAGTACATCATAGTCTTTGTGACGAGGATATAGCGGAATCATCCACAAACGCTGCTCAATCCAATCGAGGATATCATCATCCAGAACGCTTTGAATTTTTGATGGCCAAAAATCTCCTTCGTAATAAAGATTATTTAAGCCGGGTACAGTAATTCCCAACGAATCTTGAGATCCGCTCACATACTTTGTGCCCGGAGGATTTTCAAAACAGAACAACATTCTGGCTAGCTTTTCTTTATCGCCTTCAGGCACATCCGACTGCCAAAGCTCAATGGCTTTCTTTCTGCTGCTGGTTGACATTCCGCTCCTGTCATTAAATTCATAATCAGGCTCTATACAAATTGTCAGAACCGAACCGCTGGCATGTTTGCTCACATAAGGCTGATCCAACCAGCCACCTGCTAAATCTATCCTGTAAGGAATGTTACACTCTTGGCGTAGCGCTGTCGTAGAACGTGGAGGCAAATTGCCATGAGGTACACGCTTGCTTACCACATACTCAATTCCCAATTCATTACAAAGGTTTTCTTTGGCTAAAGTGTGTCCATCGGCATTTACAAAAAATATATCGGGGCGTAACAACTCTATTTCAACCAAAAAATCAAGTAGGCCACTGCCTTTATTAATCCAGGCATCTTTCACTGTTTTCAACGATTTAACCATATAAAGCCTCTCAGCGTCTGAATTTATGGTTTTCCTTGCTTTCAATTCAAATATCGTTTTATCAGAGCCTATACCTACATATAAGTCTCCCAACTGAGCTGCTTCTTCAAAAAAAGCAACATGACCGCTGTGCAGCATATCATAACAACCACTCACAAAAACCTTTTTCGCCATAAACAATTTCTGGATATTAATAGCAAATTAATAGAATTGAAAACTCAATTAATATCAGTGCTATATTTAGAATTTTCGCTGTAAAGTTACAAATAATCATTTCCCTACAAATACATTGATTGTAAAAAGTCAACAAATCTAAGATTAGAAAGCCACTGAATACTATTTACAAAAAACTATTCTTTTTAATTATGCCTGCCCGAAAACAAAAATCATTAGTAACCGGAAGGCTTGTATATGGTATAAAAAACGGAGATAATCCAATAAAACAGAATGATTTTGACATTCAATTCATTATTATGCGTTCTTTATATTTAATTTGCTCCATACGTTTTCGTTATTCAGTTTTTTTTCCGAAATTTGCGGACTTAAAAATACCAAACAATAGCTAGTAATTTTAAGACAAAAACAAACGTGAAAGAAACAAAGTACATTTTTGTAACCGGTGGTGTTACTTCCTCATTAGGCAAAGGAATTATTGCAGCTTCGCTCGCTAAACTACTACAAGCCAGAGGCTTCAAAGTAACCAATCAGAAATTAGATCCTTACATCAATGTTGATCCGGGAACGCTTAACCCCTACGAACATGGCGAATGCTATGTAACTGTAGACGGACACGAGGCCGATCTGGATTTAGGTCATTACGAACGTTTTACAAACGTTGAAACACATCGTGCCAACAATATCACTACCGGTCGTATTTATCAGAACGTAATTAACAAAGAACGCCGTGGCGATTATTTGGGAAAAACTGTTCAGATTATCCCTCACATTACAGACGAAATTAAACGAAACATAAAACTGCTTGGCAACAAAGGTGACTTTGATTTTGTCATCACCGAAATAGGTGGAACAGTTGGCGATATTGAATCGCTACCGTATATAGAAAGTGTACGTCAGTTACGTTGGGAATTAGGCAAAAACTGCCTGATTGTCCATCTTACTTATGTACCTTATCTGGCTGCTGCTAAAGAATTAAAGACAAAACCCACACAACACTCAGTAAAAGCCCTTCAAGAACAAGGTGTTCAGGCAGATATTTTGGTTCTGCGTACCGAGCATAATATTTCCATGGACATACGCAAAAAAGTAGCGTTGTTTTGTAATGTCGAAACCAGTGCTGTTATGCAGTCTATTGATGTTCCAACCATTTATCGCGTTCCGCTTAACATGCAGGAAGAAAAGTTGGATGAAGTTGTATTGACAAAAATGGGATTCGATTTAGATAAAACGCCAAAAGCCGACATGGAAAAATGGACTGCTTTTGTAGAAAAACTTGAAAATGCCAAAGAAGAAGTTCATATTGCCATTGTTGGAAAATATGTGCAATTACCTGATTCATATAAATCCATAATCGAATCATTGATTCACGCCAGTGCATACAACTGTAAAAAATTAAAGCTTGAATTAATTCTTTCTGACAAGTTAAACGACGAAAACGTTGATAAAAAGCTTGGCAAGATGAATGGAATTATTGTTGCACCGGGCTTTGGCCAACGTGGAATGGAGGGCAAATTTGCGGCTTTGAAATATACCCGCGAACACAATATCCCAACGCTGGGTATCTGTATGGGAATGCAAACAATGTCTATTGAGTTTGCCCGCAACATACTGGGCTATGCCGATGCCAATAGCACCGAAATAGATCCTGATACTACTCACAAAATTGTTGATATCATGGAAGAACAGAAGAATATTCTGGATCTAGGGGGTAGCATGCGTTTAGGAGCTTTCAAATGCAAACTTAAAAAAGGATCGAAAGTCCGCGACATTTACAACAAAGAAAACATAAACGAACGTCATCGTCATCGCTACGAGTTCAACAATGCATACAAAGAAGATTTTGAGAAAGCAGGAATGATCTGTAGCGGCTTAAACGAAGAGTCGGATTTGGTAGAAATTATCGAATTAAAATCTCATAAATGGTATGTCGGAGTTCAGTTCCATCCGGAGTACAGTAGTACGGTTGTTAATCCGCATCCGCTTTTCATAAGCTTTATGAAAGCTGCTATTGAAAAATAAAACAAACAGACAATAAAAATATTATTCATCCCTTTTAATAAAAATTAAATAGGAATTAATTATAATTTATGGATAAAAATACGATTTTTGGATTTGTGCTAATTGCAGTGATTGTCCTTGGATATATGCAAATTACCAAGCCAAGCGAAAAAGAAATTGCAGCTCAAAAACGCTACAACGATTCAATAGCACTGGTTCAACAAAGCAAAGCTCACGTTGCCGTAAAAACGATCAGCGAAACAGTTTCTGATTCGGTTGCCGCTAATGACACGACAAACAATTCAGGTGCTTTTGGCGATTTTAGTGTGGCTTCAAAAGGCGAAGAGAAATTTTACACGCTGGAAAACGAGCTGGTAAAAATAACTTTGGGTAGCAAAGGTGGTAGAATTTACTCTGTGCAGCTAAAAAAATACTCAAAACGAGACTCTTTGAATAATGCTCATCCGTTGATTCTGTTCAAAGAAAAAGATAGCAACCTGGGCTTTACCTTTGTGACTAACAACAACAGAGTTATCAATAGTTCCAACCTCTATTTTGAACCGGTTTCGGGCATTACGAAGGATGCGAAAGGAAATCAAACGCTTATTTTACGCCTGAAAACAACAGGTCAGGCTTATATTGATTTTGCATATACTCTACCGGCAAACGACTACATGCTGGGCTTTGGATTAAAAGCCAAGGACATGAATACGATTATGCCGACCGGTACCAATTCATTGGACATGGCATGGACATCAAAAATTCCTCAGCAAGAAAAAGGACGTAAATTTGAAGACCGCTATTCTTCTATAGAATATAAATATGTGGCCGATGATGTAGAAAAACTGAGTGAGAGCAAAAACGACGAGAAAAAGTTGACTAATAAGGTTAAATGGATTGCATTTAAAGACCAGTTTTTTAGCAGTATTCTGATTGCCAATGAAGCTTTAAATTCAACTTCTTTGAAAAGTACTCTCGAAGGGGAAAATTCAGGCTATCTGAAAACCTATGATGCCAATATGTCGGTAGCTTTTGATCCTACGGGCAAATTGCCTACTACTTTCCGTTGGTATTTTGGTCCGAATCATTACAAAACTCTTACAGCCTACGATAAAGAAGCCAAAGCCGGTTCTGAACTTTCGTTGAATAAGCTGATTCCACTTGGTTGGGGTATTTTTGGTTGGGTAAACCGATTTGCCATTATTCCAATGTTCAATTTCTTCAACAAATTTATCAGCAATTTTGGGTTGATTATTTTATTATTGACCCTTGTTATTAAGCTGGTTTTATTCCCGCTGACTTACAAATCGTATATGTCAAGCGCCAAAATGCGCGTATTGAAGCCCGAAATTGATGAAATCAATGCCCGTATTCCTGCAGACAAAGCAGCTGAACGTCAAAAAGCAACCATGGAACTGTACGGAAAAGTAGGAGTCAGCCCGATGAGCGGTTGTATCCCTTCGATACTACAAATGCCAATACTGTTTGCTATGTTCAGCTTTTTCCCTGCGGCTATTGAACTTCGTCAGCAGAGCTTTTTATGGGCAACTGACTTATCGGCTTACGATTCAATCATGACATTGCCATTTACTGTTCCGTTTGGATTTGGAAATCATGTCAGCTTATTCTGTTTACTGATGACAGCTACTAACATAGTCTACACCAAGCTCAACATGGCTAATCAATCTACAACAGATCAACCGGGTGGTGCTATGATGAAATGGATGATGTACCTGATGCCTCTTATGTTCTTATTTATATTTAATAATTACGCATCTGGTTTGAGCTACTACTATTTCATCGCTACATTAATTTCAATTATTCAAACCTACGTTATTCGCGGATTTGTTGATGAAAAGAAAATTCTGGCTCAGCTTCATGCTAAGCGCGCCAGCAACAGCAAGAAACCTGCTAAAAAAGGCGGATTCATGGAGCGATTAGAAAAAATGCAACGGGAACAACAAAAAGCCGTTCAGAAACGCAAGTAATCAACTTCAAATAATTTTTTAAAGCGCAATATGCAAATTTCCATTTTGCTTTTGCGCTTTTTTAAATGTACTTATTATTGATAAATGTAACATGAAAAAAATTAATGTACTGATACTTCTTCTTGCCGGACTAAGCCTACTTAGTTCATGCAGTAAAAACAATCGGTTTAAGATTGACACAGATGAAAACCGGGTGACTGTAAAAATACATAGGTTTGATAAAGATCTGCTCACCCTTGACACCACAAACTTAAAAACAGGAGTGAAGAAATTATATTCTAAATATCCTGATTTTTTACCCGAATTTGTTTATAACGTACTTGATACCACTGCCACTGACACCAATGCAGTGAGTAATGAATTCTATAAATTCCTGACAGATAAAACATTTACTCAGGTCAACAAAAAAACACTGCAAACCTTTGATGATGTATCGGACTTAGAAAAGAAAATTTCGGATGCATTCACCTATATTCATTTCTATTTCCCCGAAGTAAAACTCCCGGAAATATACTTCTACGTATCCGGCTTTAACCGGGCTATAATGATGAACGATAAATTTATTGCTGTAGGCACAGATTTATACCTTGGGAGCGATTATCCGGCTTACAAAGACTATACATATGAATACATGCTGTTCAATATGCGTCGTGAATGTGTGGCCACCGATTTAGTTTCCGCAACGCTATTCAGGATGTTTGTTATGAATAGTTCTGAATACCGTTTGTTGGACAACATGCTTTTCAGAGGTAAAGTTATGTATTTACTTTCCGTGTTTATGCCCAATGAGAAACCAGAAGACATAATGGGATATCGTGACGAACAATGGAAGTGGACTAAAAAAAATGAAAAAGAAATATGGGCCACTATAATTGACCAAAAACACTTGTTTTCAACCGATTTACAACTTATACGTAAATACATGAACGACGCGCCTTTTACAGCTCCTGTATCGCAAGAATCGCCCGGAAGGCTAGGAACATGGATTGGCTGGCAAATAGTGGAAAGCTACATGAATAAAAACACCAAAGTAAGTCTTACCGACTTAATGAAAGACAGTAATTATCAGAAAATTCTAGAAAAGTCTGGTTACCGACCATAAAAAAAGACCTGTTCGTAATTAACGAACAGGTCTTTTTTATTTGTAGTGTAATTAATTAACTGGGCTAATTGCTTCTGATGGACAAACATCTGCGCAAGTTCCACAATCTGTGCAAACATCTGCATCAATTACATAAATATCACCTTCTGAAATTGCTTCAACTGGACATTCGCTGATACATGATCCGCAAGCAATACAATCTTCTGAAATAACGTAAGCCATTTTCTTATAAATTTATTTTGTTAGTACTAATTAGTTTTGCAAAAGTAGAAATTTTTCTATACCTAAAAAAGTTTTTAATATATTTTTTTGTACAGAATCAGACATTTTGAGCAATTTTCATCTCAATATATTCAATTTTGGATGAATATACGCCCTATTTATACGGGTTCTATGAGTTGCCCATAACAATCTAAGCGCATCTTTTAATTGTTTATTTGTAAAGCAATTACATATTATAGTCCGATATTTCAATAAAGCAGAAATTTAGATGTTACATTTCTATTAAATTACAATGAATCTATTATTTCTATAAATACTTTTAGTACATTTGTACTACTTTAAAATTGGAAAATAAATTTTAAAAATTGTATTCAAGCGAAACAAATAATAAACTAAATAACAAGTAATTAAATTTTAATTCACACAAAACTTCTTTGTTATGAACAATTCTTTTTTCAGCAAATTCACACCCAAAGAGACTAAATTTTTCCCTATTCTAACTGAAATGGCGGATGTAATTTTAGTTGCTTCCGATTTAATTATCGAATGCGTTCAAAACAACAATCATGAATTAGCCATTGAGTACTACAAAAAAATTAAAGAGCAGGAAAAAAAGGGAGATAAATTATCTGCAAAGGTATTTGACGAATTAAATTCTACGTTCATTACCCCATTTGACCGTGAAGATATTCATCATTTAGCAGATAAGATCGATGATGTTACTGACTACATAAATAGCTGTGCAAAGAAAATTGTACTTTACAACCCAAAACAAATTCCGGCAAAGGCTGTGGAGATAGCCAAACTTATCCGAGAAGATGCCATTGCGATACAAAAAGCTGTAAATGAACTGGATGTTCTTAAGAAAAACTCCAATAAAATCAAAGAATATTGTCTTGAATTAAAGGTAATAGAAAATAAAGCCGATGATGTTTATGAAAACTTCCTGATTGATTTATTTGAAAATCAAAAAGATGCAGTAGAAATCATCAAAATGAAAGAAATTATGAGCGAACTTGAAAAAGCTACTGATGCTGCAGAACATGTTGGTAAAATTATCAAAACAATTATTGTTAAGTACGCATAATAACTTCAAAAAGACAAAATGACGCTATTAATAACTATTATCGTACTGGCTTTAGTTTTTGATTATATCAATGGATTCCATGATGCTGCGAATTCCATTGCGACTATTGTATCAACAAAAGTACTAACTCCGTTTAGGGCAGTTTTATGGGCAGCATTCTTCAATTTTGTGGCATTCTTCATTGCAAAATATTTTAGCGGTTTTGGTATAGCCAATACTGTATCAAAAGCTGTATTAGAGCAATATATCACATTGCCTGTTATATTTTCAGGTATTGTAGCTGCCATCATCTGGAATCTGGCAACCTGGTGGTTAGGAATTCCTTCATCTTCATCTCACACTCTTATCGGAGGATTTGCCGGCTCAGCTATCATGAGCACCATGATGGCTAATGGATACACCACAAGCGGCTTCGAATCAATAAAATATGAAGTTATTATAAAAATTGCTTCATTTATTGTTCTCGCACCTCTTATTGGTATGATTATTTCATCATTGATTACCATTCTCATTTTGTACATATTCAGAAGAGTCAATCCTCACAAAGCCAATCAGTGGTTTAAAAAGCTGCAATTGGTTTCTTCCGGCTTATTTAGTATAGGTCACGGACTTAATGACTCACAAAAAGTAATGGGAATAATTGCTGCGGCTCTTTATGCGGCTTATCACAAGAATGGTATTGACATGGGCATTCACGACATAAAAAACATACCGGACTGGGTTGCTTTTTCTTGTTTTACAGCAATTTCTCTTGGTACGATGTCCGGAGGTTGGAGAATTATAAAAACTATGGGTTCAAGGATCACGAAGGTAACACCTTTGGAAGGCGTAGCAGCTGAAACAGCAGGAGCCTTAACACTTTACCTTACTGAAATACTGAAGATTCCGGTAAGTACAACCCACACAATTACCGGTTCTATCATCGGAGTTGGAGCCGTAAAACGCCTTTCGGCTGTTCGTTGGGGAGTTACACGAAGCTTACTTATAGCATGGTTACTTACTATCCCTGTAAGTGCAACTCTGGCTGCTTTGATATATTTCTTAGTCGGAACCATCGTTTAAAAACAAATTACACAATTATAGTAAAAGAGGGTTGTTTCAGTCATTGAAACAACCCTCTCTATTTGACGACAATCCGACTAATTTTTAGGAATATACATATTTTGTATTTACTTAAGCCCAAATTCGAGCAATAATGCTTATTTTTGCACGTTTACTGTTACATAAATGGCTAGATTTGTATGCAACCCAAGATTTATAAGAGTATTACTTTACTTGTTTTTTTAATATTCTGCTTAAGCCAGCCTGTCCGTTCGCAACAAAACCTTCCATATGCTGACGATAAACTCCTTCATTTTGGGTTTTCTCTGGGCATAAATACTATGGATTTTGGGGTAAGAACTTCATCCGACTCCGTGGGAGCACGCGTTTCTACTTTGAGTCCCGGATTTTCTGTAGGTATTATCAGCAATTTGAGACTAAGCAGATATTTTAATTTCCGGTTCACTCCTACCTTGCATTTTGGACAACGTCAATTGAATTATTTTCCCAAGCTAAAAGCAGATTCCGTACTTATAACATCCATTCCCATTAGTTTACCAGTTTATATTAAGTATAGCGCTGAAAGGAAAGGTAATTTCCGACCGTATTTGATAGCTGGAGGCGGTATGTCAATTGATTTAGCCACAAATAAGGAGAATCCGGTGTTGTTGAGGCCGGTAAACTTATTTGCCGAGTTCGGTGTGGGATGCGATATATATTTTCTGTTTTTTAAACTTGCTCCGGAACTAAAATACTCCATCGGTTTTAATGACATCTTTGTACCATTGAACGAACGTGAGAGCGGGCAAGTTCCTACGAGCAAACAGCGTTTCTCCCAATCATTAAATAAGTTAACTTCAAGAATGTTTACACTCACTTTTAATTTTGAGTAAGTCATTCCACAAAAAAAGCAATGCGATAAATGATTGCTTTTTTTTGATTATAAATTCTCGATTTCTTTAATCGTCTTTTTCATAGCTCCCTGCCAGTCAGCAAATAACTTTCTGAAGTAAGCTTTAACCAACTTAGGATTATCTTTACCATCAGGTCGATTAACCCGTAGAACAAATTCTCTGTTGAGAATCATTATATTTTCCACCAAGCTATTAACCTTCTGCTCATCAATCTCTTTAGACATTAAACATCTAAAATAGATATCGGTTACTAATTCGGAAGAAACAAATTTAATTGTAGTTTTTAGTTTTCTACGACTTGCCATATTATTTTTTTTATTTTTACTATCACAAATATAAGCTATTATATTAATAAAGTCATCTTTTAGTGTAAATTTGCAACGAAATAATTTATCTTTTCTATAATTTATTCCGAAAACTCCCGAAACTTTCATGGCATACATTTATCAAAAAATAAGTTCACGCTTATCCGTCTTTTTGTCAATACTAATTGCCATCATGTTTTTGTCTTGCAAGGACGACATCTATTCAACAAACCCCAAAGATATTCTGAGTTTTTCAACCGATACGGTAAGTTTTGATACAGTATTTACAAGCATGGGAAGTACCACGGCTAGAATAATGATTTACAACCGAAACAATACAGCTCTCAAAATAACCCAGATAGCAGTTGGTGGAGGAAAAAAATCGGCTTTCAGAATAAACGTAGATGGTGCTTTGAATGCAAACAATCAATTTGAAGGCATAGAAATCAGAGCCAAAGACAGTATGTATGTTTTTGTTGCAGTAACTGTCAATCCTATAGATGCAGATTCACCTGTGTTTATTCAGGATTCAATAACTTTTCAGACAAATGGAGTAGCTCAAAAAGTAAAGCTGCTAGCATACGGACAAAACATAAAGATATTGCGTAACCTGCATATTGCAAACGACTCAACATTAACCTCAGAAAAACCTTTTCTTATTTATGGCAATTTGACGGTTGACTCAACTAAAACACTAACATTAAACTCAGGTTGCAAGATTTATTTTCATAACAATGCGAATATGAAAGTGTATGGCAATCTGATAGCACAAGGCACTGCAGAGCGACCTATTACTCTGAGAGGCGACAGATTAGATAATATCAACTTCAATGTTCCCGTACCGTATAATAATGTTGCCGGGCAATGGGGTGGCATTTATTTACTGGGAGGTGGAAAATACGTGCTAAATCACGTAAATATGAATAGCGGCTACGTGGGTATTCATTTTCTGAATAAAAATCTGAGTAACCTGCCAACTTTGGAAATACATAACTGCAAAATACAAAATTTTCTGACAGATGGGCTGGTTGTTCAAAATGGAGATGTAACAGTCACAAATACTGAAATCTCAAATGCTGGAAGCCATGCTGTGTATTTGAGCGGTGGCAAGCATACTTTCATACACTGTACAATAGCCAACTATTTCAATAGCAGTAGTGTTCAACCTGTATCTCGTGATAAAATCCCCGCTGTATTTATTTCGGGTATTAATGACATGGCGCCTATGCAATCATTCTTCCAAAACTGCATAATTAGTGGCGATGCTGATAATGAATTTACATTGGCTGTACCATCAGTAAGTGATTATGCAGGTTTATTTTCCGGCTGTTATATCCAGACACCTGATTCATTAAATCTAAAACAATTCTCGCATATCCGTTGGTCTAAAAAAGACGATGTGATTTTTAAAAGTACAAGATACAACTACATTAAAAACACAAATTTCGATTTTCGTCCGGATTCAATTTCTGTTGCCCGCAAAATAGGAACAAGCCTAGATCCGGTCAGTGTTGAAATGTATAGATTGGATGTTGATTTGAACGGTAA
>Ga0302287_10000861_pt1 | contig 13387 bp, 14 predicted proteins | sample III_Fen_E2_4_FD_200452 | JGI IMG/M metagenome (GOLD analysis project Ga0302287, IMG submission 200452) | Peat permafrost microbial communities from Stordalen Mire near Abisko, Sweden - III_Fen_E2_4 | ecosystem: Environmental > Terrestrial > Soil > Wetlands > Permafrost | place: Sweden: Abisko...
ACTCGAAACCGCGGGCCGTCATCAGTTCGTCGCCTTTTCCGAAGATTTCCTCACCAAGCAGTTCGCGGCATTTACTGCTGATAATTCCGCCGTACTCTACACTGCAAAATACGAAGGAGAAACCCTCGCCCAAAACTTCATGATATTCTACGGCAACGAGGCATCGTATCATTATGGCGTGAGCACCGAACTCGGTACGAAGCTTTCTGGCGCACCGTTGCTCCATATGCAAGCGATGCGCGATGCGCGTGAACGGGGCATCACCCGCTACAACTTCTGGGGTATCGTTGATGAAGAAGATATGAAGCATCGATTCTATGGCGTGAGCGTCTTTAAACGTGGCTTCGGTGTTGACGAGCTACGCTACGTACCCGCGCATGATATCGTCATCAAGCCTGCCGCCTACCTGAAAACAAAAGCTATCGAAACTGCACGTCGCAAATTACGTCGCGTCTAATTAGTTCGTCGGCGCGATACGATCAATCGGCGCAGTGGGTTCTTCGTGCGTCAAAAGTACTTTTCGCAGGTGATGAAAAGTGTTTTCGGGCAGTAATCCAGTGGCAATACCATACGTCGCTTCGTCGCGATGAGCCACGCATGCACCCATTTGAGTCTCGACAGCGTTGTAGTGCCACCATTCATGTTCGTAGCCCTCGAAACCTGCTTCGTGCATGATGTGATAGAGTAGTCGGCGGTGTTCCCTTGCCTGTTCATCGGCTTCATCCTGTACATGAACCTCATCTTCGAAGTAGCGTAGGCTAGAGCGCTCAGAGCCATGATCAAACGGTGTACCAAACTCAATCATATGATTGTCAGAAATAATTGCGACATCAACCGCCCCACCCGTTGAGTGTGGCGATGGACACGACGCGTCCGTCGAAGGAAGCGCGACATAATATTCTGTCTCTTCGATAAGTTGCTCCTCACTCCAATCTGGTTTTAGTCGACGAAGCTCATCGAGAAACTGGTCAAACAACGCCCGCTGCACTTCGACACTTCGATAGCCGTCAAACACAATGAGCTTCATACCAGCTGGCAATAGTGACTGGGCTGTTCGCAATCGATCCGCAACTGAGTGACGTACATACAATATCGCATCAGCGGTATCGATCACATTGTCGCCACGATATGGCGAATGAAGATGTTCACCCGCATAGACTGCCGATGTCGCGATATCGTCATGGCGCGTACCGTGACCAATCGCGACGAGTAAATCATCATTATCGTGAAGTGGGACGCGCTGCCACCCATCGACAACGCCAGCATACGACGGTATGGGACTTATGGAAGATGGGACAGATTGCATAATCTTTTGATTATACGCTAGTGGCGACATTCTGCCCGTGGCTAAAGCGCACTTCCACCAGTTGACCAGAATCCCCAGCCTCGGCCAGCCCGAGCAGCGTCGGGCCTGGTATCAGACTGCTCTGGTGACGGCAGTGTCACACCACCCGGCACAAGTCGTACCAACTTATACTCCGACTGAGATGCATTGACACAATACGCATAATACCCGGCAAGACCGTCGTTAGGAATAATCGGTATCTTGGCCATATATATCGGTACAATGCCGTCGAGCGTCAGTGTTTGGCTTGAGTTTGCTGTGACGCAACCTGTCGAGCCGCCACCAAATGAGGGGTACTTGGAGTTATCGCCGAAATACAGCTGAAGGGCCTTGTTGATGCCGCTGAGATCTTGCTGCATCACGCTGTACCGAGATCGCTCTTGCGTTCCCCTATATACAACAAGGGTTACCGTTGCCAGTAATCCAATTACAATCACAACGATAATCATCTCTACGACAGTAAAGCCGCGAATCTTTGAGTAAGACGATGCCCGAGTCTTCATGTGTCCTTATTTAAGCACATCCAGCGGCAGATACGAAACCCCACGTAAGAGCACCGTGTTTGTGCAGTCGTATGCGCTCTTGTATACTACGGGGGTATGTTTGCAGATTCATTCCGTCGTCGCATGGTACCGATGTATATCGCAAAGTTTTTGCGTAACATCGTCTTTTGGTATTCGGTCGAAAAGCTTTTCATGAGCTCTATCGGGTTCAATAACGAAACAATCGCACTCATGGTGGCGCTTTATTCGGCAACGTCGATTCTCATGGAGATACCTTCGGGTATCCTGGCAGATCGTTGGAGCCGCAAGGGTGTGCTCGCGCTCGCAGCTACCAGCCTTCTTGTAAGTAGCGTGGTTGGTGGGTTTAGTAATGGCATCGCTATTTACCTCATTTCGGCAATCTTTTGGGGATTCTTCGATGCACTCGGATCGGGCACCGATGACTCAATCATCTACGACACCTTGGTCGAAGAGCGCGGCAATGCCGACGACTTCGAGAAAGAATACGGTCTCTACAATGCCGTGTCAGGCGTCGCGCTTGTCATCGCAGGTATCGCAGGCGGCATAGTCGGTCAGAACATTGGACTACGCGAGACGTACTTCCTCACTATCATTCCCGTGCTTATCTCTATCCCTGTCGTCTTACTGTTTCGTGAACCTACATTCCATAAAGAAGGCGCTCAAGCAAAACTACTTGCGCACATAAAGGATACCTTCACATCTATCTTTCGTAACCCAAGTTTGATTTGGATTCTCATCACACTGTTTGCAATCGCGCTCGCCAACGGCCTGCCAGGCGAGATGCATCAGCTCTGGTTTATCGCGCTCGGAGCACCCATCTTCGTCGTCGGCTTCGCCAGCGCTATCATCAATTCGACCTGGGGATTCGGTGGGATTGTCGGGAGGTTTCTCACCTCAAAGCGTGTAGTGATGCTAAGCATCCTTACTATCCTTGCGTGCTCAATCACACTGGTCGTCAGCAGAAATGTGCCTGTTGTCATCACCGCACTGTTCGTGTTGATGATCGGTGCAAATGCCATCGTCATCGCGATGACCGCGCAGCTTCACCGCAAACTTCCCTCGCGCGTTCGTTCAGGCGCGAGCTCAGCTGCCAATACACTTGGACGACTCATTAACATCCCTCTCATCCTCTTTTTCGGATGGGTGGCACAGCAATACAGTATCTTCGCAGCCAGCTGGATTATCGTTGCGCTAATCGTGATCGGACTCATATCAGAACTTGGCGCACGACATGCGCGCACTGCCATTTCGTAGCTCGTTAAGAGTATAATAACTCCATGGCACGAGTACCGTTGGCGGAAGAAATGCGTCCAAAGACGCTTGATGAGGTGATAGGACAATCACATCTTTTGGCTGATGGTGAAATACTCAAACAAATTGTCGCCAAGAAAGAACCCGTCAGCCTCATCCTTTGGGGTCCTCCTGGCACTGGCAAAACAACACTCGCGCGTATCATCGCGAACGAACTTGAAGCTGAGTTTGTCGAGCTCTCTGCAGTGACTGCAGGCAAAAAAGACGTCCTACTGGTCGTTGAACACGCCAAACAAAACTGGAATCTTGGCCTCCGCACTATTCTATTTGTCGATGAGATTCATCGGTTCAATAAGGCACAGCAGGATGCGTTCTTACCTCATGTCGAATCGGGGCTCATCACACTCATCGGGGCGACAACTGAAAACCCAAGCTTCGAAGTCATTAGCCCGCTACTCTCACGCTCGCGTGTGCTCGTCTTGAAGCCACTCAGTAAAGCTGAAGTGATCGAGGTCGTGAAGCGTGCATTGAAGTATCTCAAGCAGACAAAGAATGTGACACCTAAGGCGCTCGATTACTTGGCCGAACTATCTGGCGGTGATGCGCGTGTCGCACTCGGCAATCTCGAGCTCGCACTCAGCCTCGGTGAAAAAGTCACGCCCGAGCTCGTGAAGGTAGCCGCGCAAAAGAAGGTACCTGGGTACGACAAAAAAGGTGACATGCATTACGACGTCATCAGTGCGTTTATCAAAAGTATGCGCGGGAGCGACGTGCAAGCGACGCTCTATTACCTGAGTCGCATGATTGACGCAGGCGAAGATCCGAAGTTCATCGCACGCCGTATGGTCATCTTTGCAAGCGAAGATATCGGCCTGGCTGGTAATGGCGCTCTAGCACTAGCTGTCGCAACATTCCAAGCCATCGAACGAGTCGGGCTCCCTGAGGGTGGATACAATCTCTATCATTGCGCCACTGCACTCGCGCGGTCGCCAAAGTCTCGAGAAACCACTGATTTGATGTACGCCGCAAAAGAACTTGCAAAACAATTCCCTGATTCACCTGTTCCACTTCATTTGCGCAATTCGCCGACAAAGCTCATGAAGGACCTTGGCTATACCGAAGGCTATGAGTGGAAGGCTGATTTCAAACACGAAAAGGGCTTCTTGCCTGATGAAATTCGGGGTCGCACTTCGTCATGAGTGTATGGCAACTCGTTGGGCTATCTTCTCTCATCATGACACTGGTGGGCGGGCTGGTCATTCTACTCAGAAACCCGACTCAGAGCAGTGATTCGATTAGTTATCATATCGCCTCAAAACGACACTATTTCATACTAATGGGGCTTGCGCTCACCTTTGCCGGTCTCGCATTTTATGGATTCCTTATCTTCTGGCTCATACCCGAATATCAGTTGCCATACGTGACGTATTGGATCGTAATCATATCCTTTATCGCGCAGCTTTTCGTCGCGTGGCTACCTGCTCGTCCAAATAGTGTCGTGGGGCGAATACACGCCGCCTCAGGTGTTGCAGTCGGTACTGCTATGGTGCTCTGTATTTGGATACTTGTCTTATACGGCCAAGATGTCCCGCCTATCGCTCGAGTACTTTCTATCGCAGCAGCGATTACCACACCAATCAGCTATATTACATTATCCATCGGCCTAGTGCGGGTACGTCGCTTGGTTTTGCCTAGTGAGCTAGCAATGATCGGTGTCTTCTCATTGGCGTTGATCACACTGAGTCTGAAGATCTAAGTAATACCGTGTGATATGCCCTATAATAGTGCATATGGCTACCCCATCTCGCGAACTACGAAGTGTGTACGAAATAAATACCCCAGTCTATCTCGATAAACTTTCTCGTGTCCACGACAAACCGATGACACTCGCGACGATTCCCGATGAGGAGCTTGAGCGTATCGCAAGTTACGGCTGTGACTCGATTTGGCTGATGGGCGTATGGAAACGTAGTCCCCTTGCGGTCGAGCTCGCCATGCACGATCAGCCACTACTCGAAGAAGTCCGTCAGGTCCTTCCTGACTTTCAGACTGACGATATGATTGGCTCCGCCTATGCGATCAGTGCGTATGAAGTAAATGACGCATTTGGGGGCGAGGCTGCTCTCCTCGCGCTACGCACTCGACTTGGTGAGTATGGTCTCAAACTCATCCTCGACTTCGTACCGAACCATACGGCCTTTGATCATGACTGGACCACCTCTCAGCCAGGTAATTACATCCAAGGTAGCGCAAGAGACCTCACGCGTCACCCATCATGGTATCGTCAGTGCGACTCTCGTGTCATCGCACATGGTCGCGACCCGCAATTTGAGCCGTGGCCAGACGTTGCTCAATTGAATGCATTTTCTGGGACTTACCGCAAGGCAAGCATCGAGACCCTTAACTACCTATCGACACTCTGCGATGGGGTTCGCTGCGACATGGCAATGCTAATGATATCTGATGTATTCAAAAAAACTTGGGGTAAACGAGCTGGCACACCACCCGCGACCGAATACTGGCAAGAAGTTATCACGAGCGTGCATCAGCAGTCTGAGGACTTCATATTTATCGCGGAATGTTACTGGGACATGCAACCCACACTCGTCGAGCAAGGGTTTGATTATTGTTATGATAAGGATGTTTACGATAGCCTTGTGGCTGGCGATGCGACCGAAGCGCACGCTCGTGTAGCGGCTACGGTGGAAATTGCCCCGCACCTCATGCACTTCATCGAAAACCATGACGAGCCTCGTGCGGCAAGTTTGTTTGATCTCGATAGCCATCGAGCAGCGATTAATTTCATCACCTCACTTCCCGGGCCTCTCCTCTGGCACGATGGCCAGTTTGATGGCTACAAGCTGAAACTGCCAGTTCATATTGGGCGCGGTCCCGATGAACCGACAGACCCAGCGATATCTGAGATGTATCGCGACGAACTTACAAAGTAGGTTAGTTATGCTCGAGCGGATGTTCCTGACATTCGACCAGCACTCCTTCATATGGACGTAGGACGACACAGCCATCAGCATCAATCTCTGGATAGTCGACTGGGTGGGTACAGCACAGGATACGGCCTCCGTGTGGTAGTTTGACGAATGCAGCTTTCGCCGAGAAGTTCAGCGCGACATAGACATGCTGATTTCCAAGCCATCGCGAATACATGAAGACATCCTTCTTCGATTCATTTGACACCTCGTAGGTACCGTGGCGCAAAATCTCATGACGGGTGCGCAATCGTAATAAGCGTCGGTACAATGAGAGGAACGAGTCTGGTTCATGAAGCTCTGTCTCGACATTGTGATGAGATAGCGATTCACCCACGGGAAGCCACGGCTTCGCTTCACTAAATCCACCGTGATGACCTTTGTGCCATTGCATCGGTGTACGTTCTGGATCACGGCCCTTCGAAAGATCTCCTGTCGTAAACGCCGACACGTCCTGTATGTCCTCCGGCTTAATGTCGGTATTTGGCATGCCAATTTCGTCACCATAATACACAACTGGCAGACCAGGCAGTGTCATCTGCAATAGTGCAATGAGACGAGCTTGCTCCTCACCACCCATGCGTGTCACGATACGTGATTGATCGTGATTACTGAAACAGTAGACGGGCGTATGTTGATCAGGATCGAGCATACCCTGAAACTCAGTGACAAAGGTCTGAAATGCATCAGCATCAAATGTAATCCAAAGGCCCTCAAAGATGAACGGCATACTTACCTTTGGATTGATACCGTAGAAACCGAGGTATTGTTCTTTCGTGTTGTAGTTTCCGTCAGGGTAGTCCTCGAAAATCATGATGCGGTTGTCGTATTCGGCAATGACATCCGTCAACTCGCGAAGATACGGGAAGAGATTCTTCCAGAAACGGCTATACCTATGGTCGAGTGCATCAAATGGGTCACCGCCCTTCTTCCATGTCTTGCTCTTCGGGTCATTGCGAAGTTGAGGGTCCTTACTTATCCAGCGAACCGCATCGGCACGAATACCATCGACGCCCAAGTCCATCCAGAATCGAATGACTCGCTTCATCTCATCGCGTACAAATGGGTTATCCCAGTTGAGGTCTGGCTGCTCTTTGAGGAATGTATGGAGGTAATATTGCCCGCGGGTATCATCATATTCCCACGCTGAACCGCCGAAGATACTAAGCCAGTTGTTTGGCGGGCTTCCATCGGGTTTCGGATCAAACCACGTATAATAATCTGATTTTGGATTATCCTTCGACGTTCGTGATTCAAGAAACCACGGATGGAGATTACTCGTGTGATTTGGTACGAGGTCAATCATGACATTGATAGCACGCTCATGAGCCTTCGCAATCAGCTCCTTGAAATCATCAAGTGTACCGAACAGCGGATCGATGTCACAATAATCACTAACATCATACCCCATATCAGCCATTGGCGAAGGAAAGAATGGCGAAAACCAAATCGCATCGATGCCGAGTGAATCTTTTTGACCGTGGATATAGTCGAGTTGTTCGATAGCGCCGCGCAGATCACCAACACCATCGCCGCTTGCATCTTTGAAGCTGCGTGGGTATATCTGATAAATCGCGTTGACGTCGCGCCATGGCTTTGCACTCATATCTAACAAGTATAGTGCCTGGGGTGCTATCTCACAAGGAAATGCTTATGATTTTTGAGCGCGTTTGCGCTGATTTGGATCAAGGAGACGTTTGCGAAGGCGAAGATTCTTTGGTGTCACTTCGAGGAGCTCATCATCTTCGATGAAGTCGATGCATTGTTCGAGGCTCAAATCAGTGTACGGGGTCAACTGGACGGTACCGTCGCTCGATTTCGAACGCATATTGGTCAGGTGCTTTGCCTTACAGACATTGATCTCGAGGTCATCTTGGCGGTTGTAACGACCGACAATCATACCAGCATACACTTCAGTCGTAGGTCCGACAAACAGCTCACCGCGAGCTTCAGCAGTCTCAAGCGCGTATGGCGTGGTCGTACCGGCTTCAAATGCGATGAGTACACCGTTTCGTGTGCGCGGCAGCTTGCCGCCCATTGGCGCATAGCCGTGAGGAAGACTATTCATGATGACAGTACCCTTCGTGTCAGTAAGGAGGAGGTTTCGCAAACCAATCATAGCGCGCGTTGGCAAAACGTAGGTAATACGTGCGCTGCCACTTGCAGTCACTTCTTGGCGCACGAGTTCAGCACGACGTGAGCCGAGCTCTTGGCTTACGACACCCACAAATTCAGATCCGACTTCGACTTGCAGCTCTTCCATTGGCTCTTTCGTGACGCCATCTTCCTTGATGGTCACGACTTCGGGACGGCCGACTTCAAACTCATAGCCTTCGCGACGCATCGCTTCGATAAGTACTGAAAGGTGAAGCTCGCCACGACCACTGATCTTAAAGCCGATGCCGTTTTCTTCGACACGGAGTGCGACGTTGCTTTCAAGCTCACGCGTCAGACGATCATTGAGTTGACGACTTGTATTGAAGTCACCCTCGCGACCCTTCATCGGGCTGGTATTTGGACCAAGGTACATGCTGATAGTCGGTGCTTCGATAGCGATAGTTGGGAGAGCCTCAGGGGTTTCTTTATCGGCAATCGTATCACCAATGTGTGCATCAGAGACGCCAGTCAATGCGACGATATCGCCTGGCTCGGCTTTGTCGATTTCCTCACGACCCAGTCCTCGGTAGCCAAAGACTTTGTCGATACGCCCGGGGATAAGCTCACCATCACGCTTCATAATAGCGACCGCTTGGCCACGCACTGCGCTTCCGCGAGTGATACGACCAATGGCATACTTACCGACGAATGAATCATATTGCAAAGCAGTGACGAGCATCTGCAGAGGGCCATCTTGGACCTTTGGTGCAGGGATATACTCGACAATTGCATCGAAGATAGGGGTGAGATCAGCGTGTTCGCTCGGGTTGTCGGGCAGTGACTTCCACGCCTTACCGTCACGCGCAATTGCGAAATAAGTCGGATAGTGCAGTTGAGATTCATCAGTCGCGAGTTCGAGGAACAAATCAGCGAGCTCATCTTCGACTTCGTCGATACGGCGTGCAGGCTTGTCGATCTTGTTGATTACGACGACGGGGATAAGACCAAGTTCAAGCGCCTTTGTGAGCACGAACTTCGTCTGTGGCATTGGCCCTTCCTGTGCGTCGACAACCAATAACACGCCATCGGCCATATTGAGCGTACGCTCGACTTCGCCGGAGAAATCGGCATGCCCTGGGGTATCAATGATGTTGATCTTGTGATCACCGTGATAAATGCTTGTTTGTTTGGCGGTAATCGTGATGCCGCGCTCGTGTTCTTGATCACCACTGTCCATGATGAGCGTCTGACTCATCTCGGCTTGGTTGTCACGAAATGTGTTACTTTGCTTCAAAAGCCCATCAACAAGTGTCGTCTTGCCGTGGTCGACGTGGGCAATGATCGCGATGTTGCGGATGTGGCTAGCGTCTTTCATAAAATAACGGTCTGCATTTCACAGACCTTCCTTAACGTATATTATACCAAATAAATTGCAGAATGACCAGTGCTCACGCGTCTTGAAAATAATTGACATTTTAAGCAATTTGTAGTATAATGTAAGTGTAAGTGCTTTTCCCTACACAAGGAAGGTAGTACCCGTGGAACTCAACGACCCGATCACCGTCGTGACCAAGATGACGTACCTCGATAGCTCCATCGTTCACCGAGTGTCGGCGGTCGTTGGCAGCTTCGATGAAGTACGCGACCATGACATCGCATTCACCCTGGAGAAGGGGGAGACGCGACGACTGTGGTTGAGCGCACTCATCCTGCCCTTCATCCCCGTGCCTTGGTGGTATGTCTACATCACGAACCTTGGCGACGGCGCCTACCGAGTCAGGTACCCGTGGGCACTCAGGTGGATCTCCCACGATCCCGACCGAACCTGCCAGGCCGTCAAGCCGAGCACGATCACCGGACGCACCAAGTACGTCGCCGTGGTCGGCTAGCACCAAGCCCGCCCCTAAAGAAGTTGAGCCCCCTCCTTCTCGGGGCGGGCTCAACTTTTATTCGAGATTTTGTCGCCAAGTAAAAACAACCCGTTTCGGGGTTGTCTTTACTTGGTGGGGAATACAGGGCTTGAACCTGTGACCTCACGAATGTGAATCGTGCGCTCTAGCCAACTGAGCTAATTCCCCTCACGTTGTTCTGGAAATTAGCTTATCACAGTTGGCTAGAGCGTGCGCATATGTTTCGCTGACGGCTCTCCAACTGAGCTAATTCCTGATACTTTTTTATGGTATCACCGAATACAAGATACATAAAGACTCTCCCGGCTTAGTATGTATCTTCTTCGTAACCGGCGACTATTGCCATAGCGTTGAGCATGCGCGACGAATAGAATGCTTCATCTGCGTTTGAACTATCATCTGCGAGAAGGGGACCTTCGAGGCTCAGGTCACACGCGAGCCGAGACATAGCATCTCGGACATCTGGCTTAACTTCATTCTCAAGTGCCCCTACGATCCTATCGCGGACAGAGATCATGTCTTCCATGGCCTGCGCCTCTAAAGACCCGTCCCGCGTATATCCGCTCAACTGGGCGGCGACAGCGTTGAAGGTGCGGCCCAACCTCTTATAATATGCCGCAGAGCGTATAATCCCATCGTCAATCATTGGCCACGTCTCACAGATGATACGATAAGCTGTCGGTTCCATATTGTCTGCCATAGCTGCCTCTTCCTCTTATAGTTTTGGTGGAGCATAGCAGACTTGAACTGCTCGCCTCGACAATGCGAATGTCGCGCTCTACCAGATGAGCTAATGCCCCGTACCTCTCTATCCTACAACTCACCCCTGTATTGTTCAAGGTCTTCGTCACCAAGTTTTGGAGCTTCAAACTCAACTTTATCAGTGCTAATGCGACGATAGGTGATTGGTGCTTTGTCGGAATAATGCCGAAAATATTTCACCTTCCCGCCCTGCTCTTTTTTGTGTTGAACCTCCGCGAGGACACCATTGCTCACTTCGTCGAATACCCATACCTCATCAGAGATGCGGACAAGGTTGTTGTTTCCCTCGTAGATAGTCTCACGCGGCACACTGTCGCCGATGAAATAGCGAAACATCAGAAACGGATTGAGCGGTACCATGTGGTGCTCGAGGCAGTACTGGCTGATGTGCATCTGAAGGTAGAAGTTGCGTTTCGAGTAGGCGGGGTAGACGAGTGGGTACTCCTTGTAAAATCTCAGTCGTGGATGCCACCGCGCGATATCTTTGCCCGCGAGCATATACTCCCAGAGCCAGCTCGATACATCTTCGAGCGCCACATCTGCCTGATCAATCTCGTCGAACACTTCCCGTCCACTATGTCGGAAATACTTCACGGGTATCTTGCGCCGACGGGCTAGATAGATCTCAGCGAGGACACCGTCGCTTACTTCACCAAATACCCATAGCTCATCAGCGTGAGCGATGAGAGAGTTGTTTGCCACACGTATCAGCGATTTATCGACCACCCCTGAGAGATTGTAGTCGAAGTTCATATAGGGGTTCACGGGCGTGCAACCGCGCTGCAGGACGTATTGCGATACCTCAGCACGATAATAGAAGTTCCGCTTCGAATATGAAGTGAAGATAATTGCGTTCGTTCCCCTATGTTGCTCGGATCGGCTAATCGCTCGCACTGTCATGGGATAATGATATCACAAGTTTTGGACCAAGAATACCTATTTCGATAATTCCACTAGAGTAATCGCACAAACAAAAAATACTCCTCTGGTTTCGAGAAGTACTCTTTGTGCTGTTACGCGCCCACCCGGGGCACGGATTTTGTTTATCGTGTTTGTTTTAAAAAACGCAATGGGTACCCCAATGCGTACCAGCATAGCCGTATTATGCATGATATCTGTCAAAAACACAAGCATAATTCGTATGCTATGATGGGTAAGCATGAAAAAATACGACAAACTACTCGACATACTTGGCTGGGTTGGCACCGCCCTCATTCTCACTGGGTACGGCCTCTACTCCACGGGCATCGTTCCCGATGTTATCGTCTATCATTGCCTCAACCTCCTCGGCTCAGTTGGCGTCGCCGCCATCTCCTACCGGCGCAAGGTATGGCAGCCCGTCGTGATCAATGTGACATTTGCGGTATTCGCACTCATCGCGATTCTTCGACATTTCCTCTGGTAAATATGCCCGAAGTGTGCTTAACTGATAGGGATCAGAAAATGAGTACACGAGAAAAGCAAAGAAACACGAATTTACGGTTCTTTCTTGTCACCGGTATTACAGGTCGATCTGACGAGATATAAGTAACCATAGGAAAACTACAAAGAATGGCAAATCTATTCATCGGTAGCCTCGCATACGCCACTAACGACGACAGCCTCAAGGCTTTCTTCGAACAAGTTGGTGCAGTCAAGAGCGCGCGCGTCATCACTGACCGCGAATCTGGACGTAGCAAAGGCTTTGGTTTCGTCGAATTTGAAGACGAAGCAAACAACAGCAAGGCTGTTGACCAACTCAATGGCCAGGAGCTTGACGGCCGAGCAATCGCTGTCAGCATCGCCCGACCTAAAGAAGATCGCCCACAGCGCGACTTCGGTGGCAACGGTGGCAACTCATTCCGCCAGCGCAGCTGGTAACAAGAGCCCTGCTCATAGAAACTACCCGTCAAATTGGCGGGTAGTTTTGATTAGAGCTGTGACTCGAACATTTCGTAGAAACGACCATGTCGGTCGATAAGCTCAGTGTAGGTGCCGCTCTCGACAAGCTTACCCTCATGCATCACATAAATGTGATCGGCCTTCTTGATCGTACTGAGGCGGTGACTCACTGTGATAATCGTCTTTTGTTTACTCGCAAAGAGATGGTTGAAGATCCGCGACTCAGCCAGTGCGTCGATGGCGCTCGTTGGCTCATCGAGGATCACATACGGTGCATCGCGATAGAAGTTACGCGCCAGCGCCAAACGCTGCCATTGCCCACCAGACAAGTCTGTGCCTGACGAACCGTCGTCGTCCTCTGCCCATTTATCGACGAGATTATCATAACCCTTCGGCAGCTTCGCAACAAAACCAGCTGCCTCGGCCTTATCAAGCGCTCGCTCAAACCTCGCTTCATCAAATGGATGGTCAACATCACCAAATGTGACATTCTTCTTAATCGTCGCAAATGTATAGTGGATGAACTCTTGTTGCAACAAACCGACATGCGCATGCCAATCCGACTTCTTGATGTCCTTCAAACTATCACCATCAAACAATATTTCGCCGCGGTTCGGTACGTAGAGACCG
>Ga0302287_10000868_pt1 | contig 13282 bp, 10 predicted proteins | sample III_Fen_E2_4_FD_200452 | JGI IMG/M metagenome (GOLD analysis project Ga0302287, IMG submission 200452) | Peat permafrost microbial communities from Stordalen Mire near Abisko, Sweden - III_Fen_E2_4 | ecosystem: Environmental > Terrestrial > Soil > Wetlands > Permafrost | place: Sweden: Abisko...
GACGAGATGAGTCTTTCTCGCAAAATATCTTTTATTCTCATGTTCCAGGTATGCATGTATTTCGGGCATACACTTCGTTGTGTGTAGTTGATCAAAGAGGTTGCGTATGTTTATAGAACTTTTACGTTCCTCGATTTCATTAGTCACCGTCATGATAGATACAGAAACACCTGCGTCGTCGATAAAGTTATCTCTCTTTGTGCCGGTGTATGCGTAGATTTCCCGCAATATTGCAGTTTCGTGAATATATCGCCTTTCAAGCGCAGTTCGGGATTTAGCCAGTTCTGGGTATTTAACGAAAAGTTCGCGTTCGGATGCAACATAATCGTAAAATGAACTTTGACTATGCTGTGGCCAGAATTTCAATATAAATCCATAATATAGTAGTTCGAATCTATATGAATCCCGAACAGAATCTACTATGGAACTTCTGTATTTGTTAACTATCATACCCAGATCAATCAGGTAAAATGTATTATTGTCGGCAGCGGCTGCATCTACTGTAAGAAAATAATCATCGGGGTCTACTCTGAGTGAGTCACGAACTGAATGAAGTCGAAGATCAATCGAAATATTGGAGACTTTATTAGATAACTCGTGGATTTTTTGTATGTTGATTTCGAAAATACCATCAGCATAGATTTTATAGGGAACTTTGACTGCGCCGTTCGTTGTCCAAAACAGGTGATTTCTGTAAAATGGCACTCCTATCGCTGCATGTATTTTTTCTCGCAAATCTATGATTCGGTCTTCTGGAAATACATCAATATCAGCAATCATTTTAAACCCAGATGTGGGAATCTCATAACTTATATGTTCGATGCTGGTCGAAATATCGGGCAAAGATGTAGAAGTAAATTTGGGTTCTATCTCTAGGTCTTCCTCAGTAATCGTAATGTCATTCAAGTCAATGCCGCGAATACCAGATTTACCATCACCCCCGACAACATTAGATTTTAGCCTATCGATGAGCCCTAACTTGGTTTTATAAGATTTCCCATAATACGACTCGAGTTCATCAGAGCCACTAAAATCATTGTCATATGCCTTTTTTACAGCAGATTTCACAGGTTTCGGCACAGCACCCAAGAAAAGATAGGTTGCTTTTGTGCTAAAATCCCAAGGATCCAAAAGTTTCACTACAACTGGGGTTTCCAAGAAATGGTTTTTTGGTGTATCCATGCTATAATACGAGTAAAAAAATGAAAGCAATGAATGATATAATTATCAACCAGGTAATATGAATGTCAACGATATATTCGCGGATATGATCGTCCCGTATTGTGATGGAATAACACTTGGTAAGCTTGTCCAAGTTTGTAGATCACAGAATGCAGCTATCGTTCAAAGTCCCATTTATCAGCAATTCGCGAAGTATTATTTTCCCCATAGCTGGTTTCGAGATCTTTGCGAATCTGGTCGTATCTACATCGTACAATGGATGTACTACCGGGGTTATGTCTCTCGCGGAGAAATTAGAAGTGGGTTCACAAAGGCTTGTAGAGCTGGGCATCTTGAGACCGCACAATGGTTAATGAAAGCGAGTAATGGGATCATATTATTGGATTCCGCACTGTTATCACAGGTATGTGGAGATGGTCACGTAGATGTCGTTAAATGGATGTGTGAGTATCATTCATTCTCTCCTAGAGAAATTGTTTGGGCATTTGCATCCGCATGTATGAGGGGACAATTGTGTGTAGCTCAATGGTTATACGAAGCAAACAAACATGTACTCGAAGATCGACCCTTTCCCGTTGATGGTCCGAGACCCGAAGTCATATTCGCAATGGCTTGTGAAAGTGAACGTCTCGAAACAGCTCAATGGTTGTATACTTTGGTTTACATCACGGATCTGCATAAAAACGCCGCGATTGATGTAGCTACCCGAAATGGGCACACTGAAGTGGTAGATTGGCTCAACAGCAAAAAATAAGTCATGTGTTTTTTAATTGAAAATAACTCGGGGTTCAATACCAGAATGCAAGAAGTGCTTCAGTCCGACGTCGTGTACCATGTGTTGTCTTATTGTGAACATCTCGATAAATTCAAATTGCGCATGGCAGTTACAGGTTCGCAGCCTAAACTCGGATATGTCGCAGAAGTCTCCTTTTCCAAAAACGTATACGCTTCATATAGATTGTATGTACCGATACATGGTGAATGGAAAGACTATGTAGTAGATCTGGTTAACAGAAGTTATCGAGCAACACACATCGAGCTCTGGATGCCTACGAGGTGGGTATTGTCTGGAACCAGGGCATGGAGAAAATAACCCCGATACTCATCAATATACTCGAAAGGAGTGACATGCGTTACCGAGGAGGCTCCGCAGAATGGCGTGATGAAACACCTGGTTGCCTAGAGCGAGGTCATGTCCCAAGAAGTAAGTTTGCACTTAAGTATGGCTACTTGGCTAAATACACTACAACTCCCGTTATTGATAAGGATCGTATAAATCTGCAACATACGGAATATTTGACTCGGTTTGATAATCGGTGGGTCAGATGGGATATCAAGTATGAGTACGGGTTTAGTGGAGGTAGTGATATTTACGGATGGACGTTACATTTTGAGAACCGCGACACACACAAGAGATATTGGGCGAATGAATATGACAGTCCCGAGCGCAGGTATCCGAAGGCCAACACCAATCCGAGTAACTTTAACCTTATCGAAATTCAAAGACTCAGTAAAGGTCCTCCACTTAGAACAGCTGATATCGAATTTGCTGAACACAGCGACTACCCACGCAAATCAGCCACTAAGCAATACGATATAAAGAATTTAATTTATATTATACCAAATACGAAAATCGTGACGCATCTGGGTATTATCCATCTGCGTTATACAGAGCATGCGAGGCAAATCTCATATATATTGCACAGTGGATGTATGAGATGAACTCGAACCCAGATGATGTATTTTACGTGGCGTATGTCTCTGGATATCTTAAAATGGCACAATGGCTCCTGCTAACCAAAGATAAGAGGTTAAAATATGCTGATCGTAGAATATTTCCTCAAGTATGTCGCAACGGACACTCCAAAGTTGGAGAGTGGCTAATCAAAGTAGATCTAGTAACCAAAAAATGGGGTGGAAGTGACACTGACAGTAACTCCGAAAGTGAAACCGATTCTGACTAATTATTTTTTATAAAATTGAATCGCGATCCATACAATGTATACCTGGTCTAATCATGATCTACGTACTGCAGTGTGAAGGCAACAAGTTTTGGGTTTCCGGCAACATCACCTCTATCAACGCACATATCAGCGAGCATAATGCAGGTAAATATTATTGGACTCAAGTTTATCCGATTGTTGGACTTTATGAGTCTCATGACATTAAAGAAAACAACCCCGATATCATACATGGGTTAATGGCTCTATTCGGCGTAGACAATGTTCGTGGAGATAGATACCCTAATATTGGATTATGTTATCTTGCCAGGATGCACATCTTGCTTGCACTTAGACCTGGGTGTCCGAAAATCGCTGAACTTGCCAAAGCGCCGCTACCATTGTTCGGGAATTGCATAGAATGCGGTGTCTACGGACATGAGTGGTTTGAGTGTGGTCATCTGAACTTAGAGTATCGGCTGCGTCCGCGAGCCAACTTCGATCTGCCAGAATTATTCGGTAATAAAGTTTACTATGCACCTCAGAAACCCAAGCTAATAAGATATTTTGCTACGGAATAGTCATTATTTTTTGAGTTCATATTTCGGGCAACTTCAATAAGATGAACTATATATTGATCGGCTCCATTCTTCTGGCTTTATATTTTCTGGGTTCGATCGCATTTAGGCAAAAGTCGACACATCGGGGACAACGCGTCGTGACTAAGTTGTCCAATGATATTCAAACATTCATCAAATATTTAGACCAAAAATATACTCCCAAAGATGGAGAGATCGACAATGTTATGTCGAGAATAGCAAAGAACTTTAATCCAGCTCAGGTATATGAACATCTAGGTTCGGGTGAAGGCGATACTTCCTATACTATTGGCAAAGGTGAAAAAATGTATGTATGTGTCCGCGGACAGGGAGGTAAAATCCACGATAATAATACGATCATCTTTGTGATGTTGCATGAAATTGCGCATATCGGCAATAAAGAATGGGGTCACTCGATCAATGACTTTTGGCCCATCTTTAAAACCATCCTGCAAGATGCAGTTGATTATGGTATATACACTCCAGTTGATTATGCCAAATCACCAGTTGCATACTGTGGAATGTCTATCAACTATAATCCTTTATTCGACGTTAACTTGCATAGCGCCTAAATCACTTCATTCAATTTTATTTCCAAGATACTCTTATTTTTTAATTGAAAGTTATAAAACCACATGTATCTCGATGCTCTCCAGAAGTCAATTAATCAATTCCTTTGTTCCCAGTGGTCCTTTCGAATTTCACCCAGTTTCTTATACTGCGTCGAATTTTGTGTTTTCCAAGGGCGAGTATAGGATTTTCGTCTTTGGTATCCTGAAAAATGGAGCAAAAGCGTGTATGGTCCTCGATAAAATCGACCTATACTGCGATGTGCGTTTATCAGCCGAGAATTATCCTAAGTGCCCAGAAAGGGACGATCTAATTATTAGCAGTATCAAAGATCTGTTGAAAACATCAAAAAAAGACATCGATGTTACAGTCGATAAGTTCGATGGATTCTTCTTCAAGGAGTTCCAAAGTAAACCCAAGTCGTGGGCAAGATTACATTTCGACTCGATATCCGACCGTAAAACGGCAATTGGATTATTGCAGAGTGAATCATATAAAACCGCAAATGATGATTTATCATTTCACGCCACTTATTTCATCAACAGCAATTTCAATACTGCTGGGTGGAATCGTGTATTGAGATATAATGAAGTGTCGAAGGACCAGATTAAGAAAATGGGCATTGATATCCAAGGCTGCGAGTATGTTTTTCGGACAAGAATGGAAGATACAGAGCCAATGGATAACATTCTCGATCCCGAACTTGCGAGTCCCAAAATCCTATGTATGAACTGGGATATTGAAACATTCAATCATGATCAAGAGTCGGGTGACTTGCCTACATTTGGCGGTAACTATGGTATTTTCATGATCAACTTTACGCTATCTTGGGCTTTCGAAAGTAATGCTCTTATGGGTGTAACGATCTGTGACAGAAAACACAACGAACTCAACCAAAGCAGATTTAATTGCCCAATCAAGTCATTCTCGGTATCTACTGAAAAAGACATCTTGTTGCAGTTTATCGCTTGCTTGGACACTTTTCGACCAGACATGATTCGTGATTTTAACGGATCCAATTTTGATTGGATGTGTGTTGTTGACAAATGCACGCAATATGGGATCATCGATGATTTATTTGCAGCATTGACTGCGATCCCCCAAATCCGTAAATCCCGCGAATACCTCGTCAATAATCCATTAGCGAGAATACAACCAGGGTTACTGTGGAGAGTCAAAGCAGTAAAAATAGGTGCAGGCGAATCAGAAGATCTAAAATTCAGTCTTGATTGTCCTGGTATCATACACATCGATATGTCGCCCACAATGAAAAGAATTTACCCAAGATCTGAAGTTAGCAAACGAGCATCTCTCAACTTCTATCTCACCGACAATGACCTCGAGAGCAAAGTAGATATGCCTTATAGGGATTTATGGAAATTTCATAGATTATCCAAGGACTCAGATGCGTATATGCAAGAAATGACACTAGCTTCTGAATACTGTCTCTATGATTCACATTCTTGTCAACTTCTAGCGGTTAAACGCGGTGTGGACTCGGATTACTTCACAGTTGCCGCACTTACCAAGATGCAGCCAGGAGATACATATATTCGGGCTAATGGAGCTAGAGTTAATGGTAGGTTTGCACATTATTGTTGGAAACTAAATTACCTATATTCGACAAAAATCGACAAGAATCCCAAAGTTAAGTTTCCGGGAGCTTTAGTAGTCGAACCCATCTCTGGGATCTATAAGGATAATCCAGCTACTGGCATTGATTTTAGTTCAATGTATCCTAATTTGGTCATTGGAAAGAGTCTCGAATCTGCTCGATATATTCCACCACATAAAACCAGGCGAGTAGCAAAACTTCGAGCTTTAGGATACCGCGTAGATTATCATGAGTTCACTACAGAAGCCGGAGTTACATACAGTGGCTATATAGTTCACCACAATAACATCATGAAAAAGGGTGAGTTTGCCAGTACTTATGAGGCCGATGAAACAGGTATCGCCAAAAAGAAACTGCTTCGCCCCGAACTACCAAATGAAGTTGCAGGACCTGGTGTCATTATGCTCAAAGATTCATTCGATGCCCGAAAACTGCAGAAGAATGCATGGTCCGCGTGTTGTAAACTGTCTGAAAAGGTATCAGCAATACTTCTTGGTATCAGAAACAAAGAAGAAACTGCAAGTTTGACTAATGGTGCCGAAGAAATATACCCTGAAGATGAAGATTTCCCACGAACTATAGAAACTTCCAATAATAGTCGCACGAGTGGCTCAGATAATCTAGAGTTGGTCGAAAGCGACTTCAAAACTACGGGAATATCCTTTCAACCCGCATCACCCGAGTTATTAAAGTTGGTGAAATTCCTCGAAAACCGATACAATACATTCCAAAATGTGCTCAAATTGCTACTTAATTCCACTTATGGTGAAATGGGCAACTGTCTAAGCCCAATGTATGTGTTGTTGGTTGCTGGAACCGTCACTAGTTCTGGTCAAATTCAGCTCAGATTCGTCAAATCAAAGGTTGAAGAGAGAGGGTGTACCACAGTTTATGGAGATACCGACTCTGTATACGTCCAATGTCCAAAGAATATCTATGAAGCTATACATGCTTGGGCTAAAAAGGCTAACAAAATTGTGGGCGACTTATACGAGCGAGGTGAAATTACTTCGTCACAAGCATGTTTCCGAAGTGAGAGAATCGAGCAAATGAAAGTTACTCGAATTATTGAAATTGCCCGTGATTACGCAGAACATCTGAAAAATGACATCAACAATCAGCTTATTCTCGCGAATGGGAATACATACCTGAATGTGGCTTATGAAGAAGTATTATGCCCCTGTATGTTTCTCGGTAAAAAGCGCTACTTTGGTGCACCTCACATCGAACGAGTGGTACTTCCGGTCGAAAAACCATTCATCAGAGGACTCGACTTTATCAAACAGGGCAAAATCGCATTAATCAAGAAATATGGCATGGATATTGTTCGGCAAATCCTAAGTATACACGACACTTCCTCAACTAGTGAAATTGTTGGACATTTCCTCGGAAAGTTAAGAGATTCTCCACAAGACCCCAAAGATTTCGTTATCTTCGGTAAGTACAAGCCAGGCAATAAGCAAGGTTTGGGTATTGACTTCCATCGAAGAATGGTAAAAGAATATGAAATCAAGCGTCGAGATGGAGTTACAGGAACTGACCTCGAGTTATACAATCCTCCTGTTCCCGGAGATAAGTTCAAGTACGTCTTCGTAGAGATGGGTAGAGGCTCAGATTACACACTTGAGGGTCTCAAAGTGACACACAAAGTATCCGATTATGTTAAATATGAACATCTGTTTGATCCAGCTGTAGATAAGCTGAACATTAGTGTTTATCTGAAGAATCAGATTTCCGGTGTGTTCGCGGGATTCTTATCAAATTTAGCTCAATTCCTCGAAGGTACCAGTAATGACCCTGAAAAACGCAAGAAGCAAATCGCAGATAGAACTAAAAAATACGTTATCGAAAAGTATGCAGAATTGTGCGGGTCCGATAAACAGCAGATCAGAAACCAAGGACAATTATATAAGCAATATTTCAAAAATGCTTGCATCGACATGTCTAAGCTATTCGTAGATCAAACACCTTGTTTGGCTCATCTGATCTACGAATATAAATTCAAGTTCGAGAAATTACGCGATCCCACAAAAACTTATCATAAGCGTAAGTTCCCCGTCTGTGAAAATCCATCAATGGACATGAAGGAGTGTATGGCGTCTGGTAAAATAATCAGAACTTTATATCGAGAGACGATGTCCGAACTCGACAATTCTATTACATTATTGATCGAGAGAACTCGCCCGATTTATCAACATGTCAGTCACAAAGTAGAGATGAAGCGTTATGGAGCTTCTGAAAATCCCGATTCTATCAATATGGAATTAACAGTCGAACTTGAGCCTTTGTGCAATAAGATTATTCGCAACTATCAGTTGGCTGAAGCGTATCTCCATGACATTGCAGAAAACCAAAAACATTTAAAATAATATAATAATTGTTCACTCTTTTTTTTGCGAGTCATTATAGTCATGAACAATCTATTTGTAGCAATCCCAGCTGTAGTTCTGGTATTGGTCGTTCTTTATTGGTTCTTCCTTAGAAAAGAACACTTAACATGCCAGCCAGATGTCAATAATGCCGATGGCTCCGCTAGCAAATCTGCAAGTTCAGAGGGTATGACAGCTAGAGGTGGCTCGTATAATGATAAAATTAGAAGTGCATTGTCTGAAGGATTCGCAGGTGGACCCTCGAATAAACCATGGAGTGAAGAAATAGGGACCAGGTTCGTTGACGCGAAAGTTAAAGAAAACCACCAAGAATGGGTCAAAGATCGTGCAGTTTACGGAAGCATGGTAAAAACGGGACCGACAATGGCAGTTGACACTGAGTTAGAGATGGGTAGCTCAGTACCATGGGTAGGACTGCGGAGACCATCCAAACCTGTACCTGTAGGAAATCCATCCCAAGAACCCAGCGAATATGATAGACTGCAAGAACCCAGTGTTAGATATGTTTTATAAAAAACATGCTAATTTATGAGATGGTAAAATAACATATGTGTATTTGGGCTGTCAACTATGTGTGCATCTCTGTTTACACGGCTATCGTCGCAATGATATTCATTTCCCGATCGCAATACATTTGCGGTATAATGCCCGTTTTCGCCATCACCCCTATATTCAATTTGAGCAACGAGCTTGAATGTATATTTTTTGACCACATCAGAATCACCTTCACACATCTGCAACTCGATCAGGCGAGTGAATTTAGACATCTCTTTCGGGACAACCACACATAGGATATCTCCGGTTTTGTGCAAAGTTTCAGACATCAGAACTTCATCATTGACTTGATTGCATTTTGGACATGTATAGTTAGTGCACCGTAAAATTCGCACTGTCAAGCGCACCCAAAACTCACTATTCTGGGCTCTCGGGGTCAGCTTATTAATCTGCAATATCATGTTAGATTCATAGACATCGGTTTTTGCTCCACATTGCCTGCAGTAGAATGTTCTTTTAATTTGTATTTTAAATAAACTATCGATAAGTTGATCATCTATTGCCTGAAGTAGCGCTATGAATCCATTTGCGGCGCCATCTTGTGATCCATCGACAAATCCCAATTTGAGTTTGTTAACCTTTTTTTGAAATGCGCCGATAATCTTTACCGACATGGCTGCGATTTGTGTGTCGTATAGAAATCGGAAGTCTGGATTGATGTCGAGATCTGTAATTTGCGCAGTTAACAGTTCTTTGAAACTAGATATGATTAGGTTTCTGTTGTTGGACTCGAATACAGTGTAGTTAAATAATGGACAAGACATGAGTGCCTGAATCAAACTTAGCAACCAACAATAGTTGCCAGAATTAATCAGGCCTTTGGCTTCAAAAAGATAACGTTCGTCATAAATTTCTATTTTAACTTCGTTGGTATCGGTCTGCATTTGTAAACTACCTATATACAATCAATTTTATTTAAGTAGACTTTTACTGCTTGCACATCTGGCTTGCCACGAAATCCCTTGCGAGTATAGGAAAAACAGTTAAAATCTGTAATTTCGACAGTCTTGAATTGAGCCGCGTACACACCGACGACACTGGGCTTAAAGTTTAGATAAAAACAATGTCCGTGTCTATCAATGGGCAGCGCAAAGAAACACATATGAGCTTTACCATTCGCAGATAACCAATTTTTGACTTCAGTTTCAGCTGCTTGCATCGCTTCATCATCCGTGAACCAAAGTTCGATTCTATTTTTTTCAATTTTGCGCACGTACCCTATCATCTTACCCAAGTTGGACTCCCTTTAATTAAAAAAATACGTCTGTAAACCCGAGTATAGTTTTTGATTAATTCTGGCGGCGACGGCTAGGAATGTTCTGAGTTTGGACTTGATTTCTTACAAACTCGGTATTCTCTTCGGCAGTGACATCATGTCCGCGGCTGATAACTTTGCGCTGATCGCTAAGATCCTTTCGCATCTTCAGACGCATGACTCGGTAGATGTTAACCAAGAATATCAGATTTCTCATGAACTTGGTGTCGAATCTAAGTCTGCCAATAAGCTGAACAATGGTATTGTATTCAGTGTTAATCTTGAACACCTTCAGTTTATCCTCATCGTAGACTTCATCTCGCTCATTCTTGGAATATTTGCCTTCATCTAGGTATCCAATCTCGAGATTATGGGTGCTATCTCGGTTGTGGCGAGGTCCCGATTCTTGATAATCAGTATCTTCCAAACTGCGGAACATAGATTTATTCCACAGTTGATCGCTCAGGAATTTGGGTCGTGATAACTCAAGATTAGTGTCACCGATGAATAGCCTTTTAACCAAATCATATTCATCATCAGTGATGATCTTTCTGTACGGGTCAATCAGTAGAGCCAAGAACAGTTCTTTGGAACTTCTAACAGTATTGGTTACTCTACCGACAATGTCATCTTCAGTGAATCCCACTTCTGTGAATCCTGCTCTCTTTTCCATGCCACGCATGCCAAATGAACCTGAATTGTCCTGATTCAACTGATGAATCAGTAGGTTTCCGAAATCGTTATTGACATTGTACATCAATTCCACGAGAAGTCTATCAAACGTGTACGAATAGTTGTAGATATTGACCAGGGGAATATCCCGCATCAAGGCATGTACGTTGATAGGTACGATGTTCAGATCCATGATATTTATTATTTCTGGGTTAGGTACGTGTACTGATTTATCCTTGGTAATTCTCTTCACCAAATCATTGAGGGCAACATCCTGATCCGTCGAAGTAAGAATGGAAATCATGGAGTCGAATGTGTTATTGGGAGCTAGTGAAAATACTACTGTTCTATTATTGGCAGTACCCTTGCTGATCAGAGTTCCAGAGTTATTATTCAGAGTCTGATTATCATTGAATAATCTGCTTCTCAAGAACGAACCATTATACATCCCTCTACCTGTCTCCTTCTCCAGTTCGATGTTTGTCATTTCAACTCCGAGACCATCAGCGTTCGTGTATGTAAGATTTGCCCGAATACCCACAAGTGTGTATAGATATCTAGTGATTGCGGCGAAATTCGCGACAAATGCTTCTGATCGATTCTTGTCAAATCCTGCGCGGGATAGTGCGATAGATGAATTGAACTCATCTAACAGTGATTTCATCCAAGGTGCATTGGCTAGGGAGAATTTATCAGTCAATCGTCCAAGTAAGCCTCTCATGCCATACATGTATTTATCAGCTGCCGTGCCATATAATGTCAAACCGAGGAATGGCTTAGATTCAACTGTACGATTTTCAATGAGGAATCTCAACGCGAATGACAAGGGCATAATTGGTTCCTTTCCCTTGTTTGCCGATTTATAGTCATTGATGAAATTAGGGCTGATCTCCATATACTTTGGGTCGTCGGCTACTTCACTCAAGACCTGGTCGATGCATTGCACGAAGTTACCCGCAATATCCATGATTGTTCCAAGGAGTTCATAGCTCTTGGAGTCCATGTTTGCACCTTTAGGCATGAGTTGCTTGAAGTAGTTTCCTGAATTTCTATCGATTGCAACATTGGAAACGTCAAGATTTGTTGTAACAATTCCAAAGTTCTTAATAATGTTGCGCAATAGCTCACATTGTGCGATGACTTCCTTAAATAGATTCTTGAAGATGGGCATATGGCTCTTGAATCTATCTCGGAGAAATGAGGGCACATCTGCGATATTCGTGATTTTATAGATGTCGGCTCCAGTAAGCGAATGTTTGCTCTTGACAATATTGTTGATAATTGTAGCAAGACTCATGTAGATTGCGGCACTCGGGATTGGGGGAGCTCGAGTTTTAAAGAACGCATCACTCTTTCTAGAAGGCATAAATTCTACTGAGATGTCCTTGAATGCCTTTTGTGAGACGATATAATCGTATCTGGTATCCTTAGTCACAATAATAGGGGTCGTTGAACCGGCGACTGTAACTCTAATAGAGTTTGCGCCACTCAATGCTCCATCGGGATACGCCAAGTCTGGATTTGAAATAATGCTATTAGCAGTTCCATAAACAACTCTGTCGATTGTGGCTGAGTAGATCTTTTCACTACTTGGATCCATGAATGCATTTAGGTATTTGGCTATCAACTGATTAAACACCATCATGATGGATCGACTTGGACCGAGTTCATTGACATTCCAGGTATATAGACTTGGATTATACAATAAAGCTCTTGCGGGAGCTGACACACTTGTACCAGTATTGAGGAAGAATAGTCTTCCGAACAACGTATCCGGGGATACACAAACTGCCGGTTGATCGATTACAGATTGACGAACGCCTGCTATCCTGGAAACTATCGATGATGCATTTTTGCCCTTCAATGAGATGAAAGTAGAGTCGAGAGATTTAGCTAATTCCTCTAACTTGGGATATATATTGAGAGATGTCCCTGCCTCGATAGATGAACGGCCGATAAGTAATTTATCGATGAGTTGTTCGCGTACATTGTAAATAGATCCAATTCTAGTTTTCTCTGCGATCTTATTCAGGATTTCGGGGTCGATGAATGGTCGCAACATTTCGTAGAAGTATCTTGTTTCTTCGTAAAGGGTTTGTACTGCACCTCGGAGTCCCGCGAAGTTTATATATACATGTCCATCTGACACGGTCGTCTTAACTAGGTCCATAGTATCGTTGCTAACTCCACTGAGAAGGCTGTAAAGTTCCGAGAAGAGTCCACTTATATCAAAGTTATCTAAGATGATTTCCTTAATACCTTCAACTGAAGTGGTCGAATCGATTTGTGGAGCCGTTCCCGAGCTGCGGAATAATCCCTTGTAGAACGCTTCCGAAATAATTTCAGGACCCTTGTTGGCAGAATTGTGTGTACCGGCGCCATCAGACAGAATATATGTGGCTAACTCTGCTTGAGATGAAGTTAATTTAATTCCATCGAAGTTACCCCTATAGAACTTACTTGCGACAATCTTAACAAGAACTGAACGAAGTCCGCCGGCATTA
>Ga0302287_10000876_pt1 | contig 13201 bp, 17 predicted proteins | sample III_Fen_E2_4_FD_200452 | JGI IMG/M metagenome (GOLD analysis project Ga0302287, IMG submission 200452) | Peat permafrost microbial communities from Stordalen Mire near Abisko, Sweden - III_Fen_E2_4 | ecosystem: Environmental > Terrestrial > Soil > Wetlands > Permafrost | place: Sweden: Abisko...
TCAAAAAAGGGGCTGACATCAACAAGACGGGCTGGACACCTTTGCATTACGCCGCCAGTGGCGGCCATGTGCCGATCATCAAGCTGCTGCTTGAAAACGACGCCTATGTTGACGCTGAATCCCCCAACGGCACCACACCTTTGATGATGGCCGCCATGTACGGCACGTCAGCGGCTGTCAATTTGCTACTACAGGAAGGCGCTGATGCCAAACTGAAAAACGAGCAAGGACTCACGGCGCTTCAGTTTGCACAGCGTGGAAGTCGCCCCGATTCAGTTGAAGCGATTGCCGCTTTTCTGCGCAGCAAACTGCCTTCTGGTCAGTGGTAACGGGTTTCAAGAACATTCCACGATGTATATTGCGTAGATTTAGGGCAAAAAAGAGGGCTTTTCACATTCCACGATATGTGTTCTGTTAAGCGCTTCTTGTCCTGAAAAATGGCTTTTCAGCGCATGAGCCAGCGCAAAAATAAAAATATTCCGATGCCAAAAATGATGCTAATTAACAACACTTTTGGTTTTTTTTGTGTTTTTGCATTTTTGTATTTTCGATTTCTTGGTGTGTTTACAGGCATTCGGAACGATGCCCGTTCGACATATCCACTTCTTTTGCGAAGTAAATCTCTGTAATAGTCGCGTTGATCCATTCCCATGAAGCATTATAAAAAGCGGGAGCAGGGGCAGGGCGATTGCGCAAGCGCACCGGGCTCTGGCCAAAGGTTGAGCCTTCCGGCCTGCAGCGGCTTGCCCTGCGTTGTTCTGTCTCTTCGCACACTTCGCAGCCTACAGGCCACGCCTCGCACTCGGTGGCCCTGCGTTGTTCTGTCCTTCCGCACACAGCGGGCCACTCTACGTGTCTTCAGCTTCGCACTCGGTGGCCTGCCGTTGTTCTGTCTATCCGCACACATACCGCCGTCGCCCCGTCACGGCCCGGCCTTCGCTACGCTCAGTCCCCACCGCGTCGTGTCGTCGACGGGCTGTTGTTTTGTCCTTCCGCACACAGCGAACCACTCTACGTGTCTACAGCTTCGCACTCGGTGGCCCGCCGTTGTTCTGTCTGTCCGCACACTCCGGGCCGCTCTACGTGTCTACGGTGCGGCCTGCAAGCCGCTACGTTGTTCTGTCATTCCGCACACTCCGAGCAAACCGCTGCAGGCCGGAAGTCTCAATCACTGCGTGACTAACGATCCCTATCGCAGGGCGTTGCCCTCGGCTTCGCCTCACCCAGCAGCCGGGACAGCTGACAAACCACACTGCGCGCGCTATCAAACTTCACCCCCCAACCCCCTACTACACGTAGGGGGAGCAAGTCAGCTGCAGCCAGCGACGAATGAGGGTCTTTGGGATGTTGGCCGCATGCTGCGCGGGCTGTCCTGGTGCTTGCGCGACTCCCGCACACCACCGTTCGAGCGTGGACAGCGTGGCCAGAAAGGCATTGGGGCGCACTGGTGGCAGTGTGAGGGACAAGCCCTAGAGGCTTGTCTTGCATAAGGTCCGCGTGCGGGATAACGCGACACCTAGGGCTGCGCCCTTGTACCCCGCTTGGTTAGGGCAGACCTGTATCGTATCGTACAACTGTATCGTATTCTGTATGTTATACATCATACATAATATGTTATACATCATACAAAAGGATGATGATGTTTTTTAGAAGTGAGTTAGCGAATTTTAACTACAGTTATCTTTTGTGCTGGTTTTTGATGCTAGGCACCGTTGGTGCGATTTACTACCTGTACAGGCGCTTGACCAAGCTCAAAGCGCCCCAACGGCGACAGCGCCAGAGCCGACGCCAGATTTTGCAAATCCTGCCGCCTGACCAGCACCGGAATACGCGGGATTTTGACTATGCGCCGAAGGGTTTTCGGAGACCGCCACCGCGTAGGGGTTGAAGGGGCGGTTCTTAGTCCAGGTGCGGCACTCGTCGGGCGAGAGTCCGGCGTCTGTGCCTTGATTCGTGAGGCACTTGCACTTGTCATTGATGCAGATGGCGCCGGTCACGATGGGCATGGCCACGACGACGCGCAGGTGATCGTAGGCGGGCGCTGTCTCGGGCCTGTTGCTGATGCGGGGTATCCAGTCCACCCGGTCATCGATCTGGCGCTGTGCGCCCGCTGGAGCGGCTACAGGGGCGTTTTGGCCGGAGTGAACGACAACGCCGACAGGCGGCGTGGGCGCGATGTTGATGCGACGGTCCAGCATGCGGGCGCCTGCCCAGACAAGACCGGCCAGCATGAGCACCAGCACGACAAAAATCAGCAGGATACGCGGGACGCCGCGCACTGGTGCGACGTGCAGGGACGACGACGTGTAGAGCGCGAAGGCTTTTTTTGGGAGCGTGATTCGGCGCTTGTTGATGCACGTTTTCCACGTCATGGCAGTGCTGGTTTCGGGCCACTCGTACCACCATCGACCCATGATGCCGGTGTCCCTGATGTGAACGTGGCGGCCAACCAGGTTGCGCACGTTAGAGTCGATCAGCGAGGGCGCTTGCGTGGTCAGGTACACGTCGATGCCGTGGTGCCGGTGCGTCTCAAGCGCCGCAACAGAATCGGGCACCTTGGAGCCGCTGCCGCGTGGGCGCCAGACGCGCTGGGCCTCGTCGATGACGAGGATTGCACCGTCGGGCAGCTCGGTGTGCCAGTTGTTGGAATCCACGGGCGTATGGGGCAGTGTGAGCCCGTCTAGGCCGTCAACGTAGAGCGGGCGATTGCCTTCGAGCTTTGACAGAAAATCGACCAAACTGGCCGTTTTGCCCGCGCCTGGCGACCCGGTGAAAAGTGTGATCATTTCAAAATTTCCAGCTTCTTGACGGCGTTGATGCCGACCTTGGCGATCATGGCCCCGGCGATGATGCTGAAGGCGTTGAAGATGCCGGTCATCTGCACGATGCTGAGAGCGTCGCCACCAAAGCCCGCCATAGCGCCTTTGGCGGCCCCTAGAGCGGCGTTTAGAGCTGTGGACATAGCAGCGTAGGAGACCAAGCCGAAACCCAGCGACGTGAGCGCCTTACGGACGAGAGGCCCGGCCAGCGAAACGAGAAAAGTGCCCAATCCGCCGCCCATCATTCGTCTCCTTTGCCGAATCCGAGCAGCATGCCCGCAGCAGTCAGCCAAGCCACGGCAATCACGACAGGACGCACGCCGCTGGCGAAATCACAAATTGGCTGGAACGATATTTCGGACTTGGAGAGCTTGCGCGGAGCTGGACAACTACCACCACCTTCACCCCAACCAGAATCAGGCGTTATCGAAATATCTTTCGATTCCTCTTTCATATCTGGGACGTCTGGAGTGTCTGTTTTTTGACATGCCAAAACATCGGGGTTTTCTTCACAGAATTTAGTTTTTGCTTCAGGCGGTGCTGCTGGGGCGCAAGCGGCGATGCCGGGGTATTGGTCACATAATCCGAGCTTGTCGGAGGGCACAGGAACGCTGACAGGCGCGGACGCTGGAGATGACGGCGTTGGAACGGGGTTTAGCTCGGCTGGAGTTTTAGGGACTGGTGAATTTTGCGGGATGTTTTCGGGCTGGAGATCGACGCGAAACGGGGAATCAGGCGTAGGCGCGGGCACAACCCTTATACCGGGTTGATTCCAAACGTTCGGGTCTGGCGTAGGGACGGGGTTGCCCGATGGGATGAAAAAGGGTGTTGGGTTGCCATCAGGGCCGGGATTCAAAACGGGTTGTTCAACGGGCCAATCCACAGTGGGGGTTTCTTCGGGCATTTTGTCAGGGATAGGCAATGGTGCCATCTTACCGACAAACTCAGACTCAGACACGGGCGAAAAACTAGAAGTTGGCGTATCAACAGGAATCTTAATTGGGTCCCACCCCCCCCATTTATAAGCATTATGCGAGATGGGATCAATGCCATTCAGAAAACACGTCTCCCCCTCCAAACTGCCTGTATAGGATGAGCCAGTTGTAGAGTTATATACAGATGCTAATGATTGACAAGCGGCAGGCATGGACGGTAATAATTGACCAATTTTGCCATCATTAACGTATCGATATAGATAGCATTTACCGCTGGGACCACAGTTACCTTGGTCAATCTTGCCCCAAACACCGTCCTTGATCAAAAACTGTCCATTACCCACATACCACTGCCAAGCAATGGGCACGAGTATGGACGCCGCAAAAATAGCGGGGTTGCCGAATGCAAACTTGGAGCCAATCATTGCAGCATTAGCGGCAAGCCTCATGCCAACCGGGACCGCAACAGCACGCCCGCCAACATTTATGGCCGCATTAGCCAAAATAACAGATCCACGAGTTGATGCCGCGCTAGTAGCTGATGCCGTAGCAATGGTCGTGCTAGCCAAGCTAGCAGACCGCGCAAAGTTGTAAGTATTAACCGCACCTGCGCTTGAAAATCCGACAGGTGGTGACAGGGTGACATAAAAAGCATTTGCATTGGACATAAAAGCCGCAGCAGCCGCCGCGACGATCAGGAGTTTGAAATTAGCCATGCCATCCCCAGTAAGCAGACGAACACCGCGATAAACGTGGGGGTCATTGGGTTTTCCAAATAATGTTTCACGTGAAACATTGGGGATTATTCGTGGATGCCGCGCCTCATTACCAAAATGGCAGCGGTGATTAACCAGACTATTGCGACACCCCAGCCCAAAAGAAGGCCATCGGCAGTATCAAGGAGGCCGCAGGGTTGCGCGGTGTAGGGCACCGTTTTGACAATAGATGCCGTGTTGTCCAGGGCATTGAGGCTGTACGTGATCGACGTGGCAGAAACGGCCTGCACATCGACCACATACAACGATTTTGTGCCAAGCTGGACAACTGCTCCAACCTGCGACGAGGCGGATGCCTGCGCCGCTGCGAGGGTGCTGGAGTAGCAGTTGGCCCCAACTTGGTAAGAGGTCATTTAGGCACCTTTGCGCATGATTTTGAACACGGCGAAGGCGATGATGGCGACCAGGAAGGCGCCCGCGATGATGGCACCGTCCGACTTCATATCGGCCAGGGCGGTAGTGACCTCGGCGGGCAGGGCGGCCATTGCGGAGCCGGTGGCCAGGGCCAGACCAGCAGAGACAGCGCCGAGGCGCAGAGCGAGAGATTTTTTCATGGTTTTTCCAATTTTGTGGCGGCGCGGAATTGCACCCACATGGCCCGACCCGCGAGCCATGCAGGTGGTTACTCGATGGCGTCCAGGGTCATATCGACCGGGACCACTGAGGTGATCTCGCCGGTTTCCTTGTCCGTGGACTTGTAAGCCTTGCGCGTGTAGCCGCCGAGCTTGCAGGTGATGGACACATCATCACCGGCGCCGCCCAGCGCCTGCTTGCTACGGATGGAGACCAGCTGAGGCTTGCTGTAGGCGTCTGGGGCGGGCGTAATCACGCGGGTGATGTACTTGCCCTCCCAGCGGGTTCGGTGCTCCACACGGCCCACGACGAAGACTTGCATGGGGGTTGGTTTTGGGGCGACTGGATCAGCCATTTTCGTAGTTCCTTAATTGGGCCTGCAGCTCGGGCCATGCGAGGCCGGAATCAACTCCGGCGGGTTTGAGGCGGCGGGGCACGCCGACGATGCGGATTTCCTCGACCAGGTCGAGGTGCGTTGCGGCCGTGGTTTCCGTGACCTGGTGCAGGGCTTTGCCGTAGCACCGTTTCATGTGATACAGGAGGTGGCCGAGGCTGATCTTGGCTTCGTTGCGCGTCGTGGGGATGGGGGCCGGAACCTCGTCGATCAGGGCTTCCAGCGCGGGGTAGGCGCCCACGAAGTAGCGGTCTGGGTGGAGCAGGGCGTCGAGGGGGATTTCGCGGTCACGGTTGCCCAGCTGGACCTCGTAGCGGGTCCACTGGCTTTCGGCGTCGCCGAGCTGCTTGCCCTTTTCGTAGCAGCGCAGCATCTTGCCGTTCTTGGATTTGCCCACGTACAGGGTGCGGCCTGCCGTGTTCTTGCCGAACCACTGGCCGGCGATGTTGGAGGAGGGCGTTCGGCCCTTGCTGGTGAACAGTCCAGCTTCAAGCATGTCCATTGCGTCGTCCACGGTTTTCTCTCCTTCTAGAAAATCGAGGGCAACATCAAGGCGTGTGATCTTTGCGCCAAGGCCCTCTAAGAGTTCGTGTAGTGATTCCCAGTCTTGGACCATGGAACAGCCGTGGCCGGTGAACTGGAGCAGCCAACGGCCCTTCTGCGCTTCGCCGCCCAGGGCGAGGGCGCCGATCTCCGACTTGGAGCCGTCGTCCAGGTGGACGAAGAGGCGGTGGCGCTGCTCAAAGCCCAGGAGGCCGCCTTCAAGCTTGGCGGACATGGCGCGGTTGCAGAGGGTGCCCAGGAAGGAGACCAGACCCGGAACAGACATGGCCGGGCGGTCAAAGGTGCAATTCAACCAATCAATTTTGGAAACCTGAAAGGCCGGGACTTCCGGGACAGCTTCAAGGGCGTTGGGGGTACTTTCCCCCCGTGTTACAGGACGGGGGGAAGGAAAAACCGGGGCCGCGCCCGGCGCCCGCTGGAGTGACCATTGGGCGTTCATGCTGGAACCTGCGAGAGTGCATAAATAAGCGTGGCAAGGCCGAGCGCGACACCGAAAAGGAAGCCGCCGACGATCTGGCAAAAGAGGTCAAAGACCTCCATGGGCCAATGCTGTTTGAAGTCGGCCCAATGCTGCGCATTGAGCAGCCGAAGCTGGCGGCGTGTGCGAAGGGCGCTCATGCTGCCACCTCGCGGGCGGCCACTGCGAAGAACGGGGCTTCAAACAGCACCACGAAGCCAGAGGCGCGCAGTTGGCCAACGTAGCCATCAAACGCAGAGACGCTGGTGAAAACTTTGACGGTGCCGGTGTGCAGCATGCCAATGGGGCACTGGATGCGATAGGTGGCGCTCATGACAGGAAAATGTCCGGGTCGTTGTTGAACGCGAGCCATTCATGGGTGCCCGCTTTGATGACGTAGTAATCGTCGGAGAGGTGGCTGTGTTCTGCGAGCTGGTAGCGTTGGCAATAGGTGCCACAGGGCCAGATCAGGAAGTCTTCGGGGCTCATGCTGCACCTCGCTGGGCGCGGGTGGTGTAGAGGGGAAGAATCCAATCTGCACCACAGGCAGCATGCGCACGAACCCAAAAGCCATGCGGCTTGGTGAACTGCTGCATGAGCGAGTAGCGAAGTGCGCGCGGCGGGCACTGGGCGTGAAGGGTGTTCACCACGAGCCGCCCGTTGGGCACCTCCATGATGATCAGCGGGTTTTTAGCCGGTGGTGAACGAAAAGCGATTGTAGGTTTGTGCATGGAGGTGCCTCTTGATAAAGTCGGTTTCTAGGGATTGAAACCGGTGCCCATAACTGGACACAACCGAAAGTTACCACTAATGCACACACCTACACAAGCATCCCCAAGGCTGGTTTTCCTGATTCAGGAAGCCGCAAAAAGGGCCGGAAACGAAGCGAAATTGGCAGTTCTGATCGAAGAAACCCGGCACCACGTCAACGCATGGAAGCACGGCAAACGAACGTGCCCGCTTGAGGCTCAAATCCTCATGGCAGCCATTGCAGAACGAGATGTTGGGGCCGAAATCAAGGCCGCCGTTTTGGAGCGAAATTCAGGCACTTCCAGAGGAGAAAAGCTGATTTACGCGATGGGAAAAGGGGTGTTTCTGACTGGCGCGGCGAGAGCTTTAACGCTATGCGCAAGCGTCGTTTTGGCTTCTGATTTTGCCGACATTCCACGATGTATATTATGTTAAGTAATTCAGATTCTTCGCCGCTTGCTTAACGGCCGTGGCGCTGATTTTCTGGATGCGCTGAGCAAAAGCACATCAATTTGCTTTAGCGTGATCGCATGCGCCGCTTTTTGCGCTTGCAGCGAATCGTTCTGTTCACTCATGCGCGACTGAGTTGATACCAGGGTTTGTTGGGCCGTCTGGAGTGCTTGCTCCCTTTCCTGCAGCCTGCCTGTCAAACCAAGCTGAGCAGCTTCCCATTTGGCATGGACGGCGGCTGCACGGCGCTCCTGTTCCAGCGTTGCCACCTTGAGCCGCTTGACTTCCTGCCTTTCACGATCAAGCTCTTCCAGCAGACGCCGTTCATTGGCGTTGGCCCGCGCTTCCAGCCGCGCACGTTCTTCGGCGTGGCGCTGGCTGTTTTCTTCACTTCGGCGCTGTTCTGAGGCGCGCTCTGTTTCCTGTATCGCCTGCTTTTCACGCAGCGTATCAATGTCACGTTCCCGGCGCTCCAATGTCAGAGCGCTTTCTTCCAGACGCGCCGTTATCTCGCCGAGTTGATGGCGCGTCATTTGCAGCGTTTCCTCGCTGGCCAGTTGGCGCGCCAGCAAGACTTGTTTTTGCTGCTCAAAATCGCTTTCCCTTTGGGCCAGAGCCATGCGTTCGGCAGCCAGAGCCTCGTGCGCTTGGGTTAGCACTTCGGTCGCTTCTTGCCGGGCTGACTCCAGCGCCGCACTCCACAACAGGCTGGCGGCCTGCTGAACCGGCTCCGGCAGGCGCCCTTCCCCACTTTGGTTTCCATCCAGCCCAAGACGCGCCGCCAAGGTAGAAAACCACACATCAAGCAGCGGGCTGACCGTATTGGGAGAACCTCGACCGATTTTTTGGCGCACCCGCTCAATGGTCGGACGCAAGCCTTCAGCGATGAGCGCATCAGCCGCCTGCCCGACATCTTCTTGCTGAACGCCTCTGTTACTTTTCAACTGCATGGTTTTTCCTTGGTCTTATTTTTACTATCGATAATGGATTGTTATCGGTAGTAATTAATTTACAACTACATTACATCATACATATGATGTATGTAATCATATTTTTTATCAAAACCATCATGTATCCACTGATTTCGCAAAAGACGCCAGTACTTGAGCCAGTAACACTGAATGGCCTGACCCAAATCGCAATAGATGAGTTGTTACGCGAAGGCCAGTCACGCAACACACTGGCCAGCTACCGCAGCGCCCTGCGCTACTGGGCGGCTTGGTACGGCTTGCGTTACGGCCACCAGATCGAGCTGCCGCTGCCAGCCACCTGCGTGCTGCAGTTCATCGTCGATCATGCTGAGCGCACCACGGCCAACGGTTTAATGTCTGAACTGCCCGTCGAAATCGACCAGGCGCTGGTCGAATCGGGCTACAAGGGAAAGTTGGGTGCCTTGGCCCACAACACGCTGGCGCATCGGATCGCCGTGTTGTCCAAGGCCCACCAGCTGCAGGCATTGAAAAACCCCTGCCATGACGCCCAGGTGCGCGAATTGCTCTCACGCACCCGAAAAGCCTATGCCAGGCGCGGTGTCCTGCCGCAAAAGAAAGAGGCGCTGACTAAAGACCCGCTGCAGGCTATTTTGGCTACCTGCGACGACACGCTACAGGGCAAGCGTGACCGCGCCCTGCTCCTTTTCGCCTGGTCCACCGGTGGGCGCCGACGCTCAGAAGTGAGCGGCGCGGACATGAAATTTTTGAAAAAAATCCCCAAAGGCTTTGTCTATACCCTCGCCTATTCAAAAACTAACCAGTCCGGCATGCAGCGGCCAGAAAATGAAAAACCGCTGCTGGGCTCTGCTGCGGCAGCGTTAAGTGCTTGGCTGGAAATCACCAAAATCACTGAAGGACGAATTTTCAGGCAAATCCGCAAAGGTGGGCGGCTTGGAGACGCCTTGGGAGATGCTTCGGTGCGTGATATTGTCAAAAAACGCTGCAGACTGGCGGGATTGGAGGGGGATTTTTCAGCGCACTCGCTACGCTCAGGCTTTGTAACCGAAGCGGGTCAGCAAAACATGGCACTGGCCGAAATTATGACCATGACAGGTCACCACAGCGTTGCGACCGTGCTGGGATACAGCCGAGCCGGTTCCACCCTGTCCAGCGGTCTTGCTCGCCTGTTTGATAGCGATGAATCATAGTTTGAAACGCTTGATCCAGCGCAAGCCCTGAGGTCTTTCATCATCTAAAGTAATTTCAAGATGTAGGGGACCTAACAAGATGAGCGAAATACTCGTAATCAGCTACTCGAATACCGGAACATCACGACGTTTGGCGCAAATGCTTTGTAAACAACAAGGCTGGCCGATGGCTGAGATTAGTGAAGTTCAACCTCGTTGCGGACTATCAGGCAAGCTGAGATGCTTGCTGGATTCTTGGATGCGCAGACGTCCATCAATTTGTTATACTGGTCCACCACCGAATGAATATGATGCGATTGTTTTGGTCGCGCCTGTTTGGTCGTGGCGACTGGCTGGTCCGGTGCGTAGTTTTTTGAAAATAATGAGTAAACAATTACCAGATATCGCTATGATTTCTATTACGCAAAGCTTTGAGACCATCGATGCCATTGCCGAGCTTAGTTCATTAATAGGCTATTTTCCAGTATCAAGTACAACTTTCACTCCAAATGAAGTCAATGATGAAAGTTGTTTGGCCCGCTTAAATATCTTTGGAAAAGAAACTGAAGCCGCAGAGCACAATCAAGTTTTAATTCAACGCCCTACTTACACTCCAAAAGTTTTTTTTGAACCACTTGTAAAAATTGACTCAGTCAATAATTTTTTCAAAAATCAAATTGGGAAATAGTATGTGTATATTCATAAAATGGTGGCTTTAAATTTAAAACTTATATTTGGAACAGTAAAATCCTCAAAAGATGCACCTAAAGCCATTTCTCCTTCAAGAAGTAATACGCACTCTTGACGGCGTAAAGCAACTACTGCAGAACTATCATGAAATCGTATCCAGGTTCCATAACTGCTGGTATCTTCTAAGTAGAACTTGCCAAAGCGCCACTGAAGATTGGCATGCTTGCGTGAAACCCGAGGATCCTGAATCACAAATTGCGCGCTTGTATCACGACCTAAGAATATGGGTAATTCCTCCGAGGAAAATCTAATAGTTGTATCAAGCCAAGACAGCTCAATAAAAGCAGCTTGTTCTATTCGTCGAGAAAATGGTGATGGCGTTAAACCGGCTGGTATTGTAAATATTTCCGACAGAACTTCTGCTTGCCATTCAATTCGATACACCGTACTTGGTTCAACCCGTCCTCTAATAGGGATCTTACCCATTGATCGATACCTGAAAAAACTGTTTTCAGGAAGCTGGCTTATCACTTTATCATTAACTAATATCTGTTCAGGTCCAGACAGATCGCTCAGGCGTGAAGCTACGTTGACTGCATCACCATAGCAGTCACCATTTTGGCGAACAATTTCACCACGAGCCATGCCGATTTGAAGACGCATTTTTAAAGGATCTGGCCATTTTCGTATTCGTTCTTGGTGAATACGCTGTAAGTCAATGGCGGCAGCAATGGCATCATGACTTTGTAAAAACAGGATGAGAACTCCATCGCCCAAGTATTTTACGACGTGTCCATTGTGCTCTTGGCAAACCTTTCCGATCCACTGGGTTAAGCGTGTGATGGCCTGTGTGGCTTTGGCATTACCCAAAGACTCAAAAACACCTGTACTTCCAGTGAGATCGGCAAAAACAACAGTAACGTTTGCCATTAAATTATATAGATAATACTGTATTACCAGGAATTAATACCAATTATTAGTATAATAATACTAACATAGTTTTAATAAATTTACGTCTAATGTTTATGACCCCAGAGTAAGAAAGCGTCACGTCCTTCGACTGTTAGCGTTACAGTTTGACCAACAGGCAATAAGACTTTAGTGGATACATGGCCAAATGGTAATCCAGTTAAGATTGGTATTTTTATCTGGCTCTGTAGCCACTCCACCACACTTGCTAGCTTGTAACCTTTATCATGCGTTACAAGTTTATATCCATTAAATTGGCCAAAAATGATAGCTTGTTGCTCATTCAGAATTCCTGCTTGGAGCATTTGTGCCAGCATGCGCTCAACACGATAAGGATGCTCCCCAATATCTTCTATAAATAAAATTCCATTTTTAATCAACGGAAAATAAGGAGTGCCGACAAGAGAGGAAAGCATAGCCAAGTTTCCACCCCACAGAATGGCTTTTTCCACGGTAAAGTCATTGCTACTTGCAGGGTTAACTGCTAGTTTTGGCAATCTCCAACCGCTTCCCTCTCCTTGCCCTGTGGTTAAGTCTTCAAAGCAAGCCTGCATGATGTCATCAACGCCATCTAGAGAACTGAAATCTGTCAGTGCTGGACCAGCCCAAGTAACGGAATCTGTTTTTGCCAGAACAGCCATCTGAAAAGCAGTGAAATCGCTAAAACCGATGAATTGCATGCCATTGAGAATGGCTTTTTCAATATTTTGATAGTTTATGTTGGGTAGAAGTCGTGTAAGTCCATAGCCTCCGCGCGAAATCATGGCGATATCGGCACCACTGGCTGCTGCACGATGAATTGCCGCAAGCCGAGTTGCATCTTCACCAGCAAATCGTTGATGGTTAGTTAAGGCGGCTTCATCAACTTCGACTTCATAACCTAGTGCGAGAAGACGTTTCAGAGCGCGTTTGAACCCGACTTTGTCGTTCACTGCGCTCGAAGGAGAATAGAGATAGATATGTTTTTTCACGGGTGAAGTATCCCATTTTCTACAAATAGATTGTATTTATTTGTAGATTACATTAAATTGCCAAACATGCAATGTTAGAGAGGAAGATTTTTCACCATTTCAACTCCTACCGATACTTAGAAGATCAGGTAGATCGCAACCCTATGTAAATAGGGTCATTCAAGAAGTTACGCCAAAATTCTCGAACATCGGCTAAAAATATGGCATCTTTATAAAAATTTTGACCCAGCCCCAGCACGGAAAAAGCCCGCAAAGCAGCGCAATGCCCCATATCAGGGAATGGCGCACGCAAAGCGGCGACGTTGACATGAAAAGGGAAAGAATTAAGTGTTGCTACAGGGATAGCGCCATACGCTATCGCTCGCCCATCGACCTCGTGCCACACCGAACCTGCAGCAGGAAACCGCGCCGCCTCGCCCGCTAAAGGTGCATTGATGATCCACAAACTCCGGTATCGCTGCGGCGCAATCATCGGCAGCGACAACCCGAGCAGATCACGCCAGCACTGAACTACCAGCACAACATTCTGCAAATCCAGCCTGTCAACCAGTTCGATCAGTATCTGCCGGTGATTCGCAAAAGTATGAAAACTTTCTTTTTTAGGCTTGTCGCTTTTCCCGAAGCCGATCAGATCTGGCGCAACAACCCTGTGCCCGGCCTGCAGCAGGGAGGGAATCATGTTCCGGTACTGATAGCTCCAGGCGTCGTGGCCGTGCAGGCACAGAAAAGTCGAT
>Ga0302287_10000879_pt1 | contig 13184 bp, 8 predicted proteins | sample III_Fen_E2_4_FD_200452 | JGI IMG/M metagenome (GOLD analysis project Ga0302287, IMG submission 200452) | Peat permafrost microbial communities from Stordalen Mire near Abisko, Sweden - III_Fen_E2_4 | ecosystem: Environmental > Terrestrial > Soil > Wetlands > Permafrost | place: Sweden: Abisko...
GTCGTCGGCTCGTCCAGGATATACAGCGTGCGGCCTGTGTCGCGCTTGCTCAGTTCCAGCGCCAGTTTCACGCGCTGCGCTTCGCCGCCTGACAACGTGGTGGCCGCCTGGCCCAGCTTGATGTAACTCAGCCCCACGTCGAGCAGCGTGTGCAGCTTGCGCGCAATCACCGGCACGGCTTTGAAAAACTCGGCGGCGGTTTCCACCGTCAAATCGAGGATTTGCGCGATGTTTTTGCCTTTGTACTGCACTTCCAGCGTTTCGCGGTTGTAGCGCTGGCCTTTGCACACGTCGCAGGGCACGTACACGTCGGGCAAAAAGTGCATTTCCACCTTCACCACGCCGTCGCCCTGGCAGGCTTCGCAGCGCCCGCCCGCGACGTTAAAGCTGAAGCGCCCGGCGCCGTAGCCGCGTTCGCGCGCCGTGTTCATCTCGGCCATCAGCTCGCGGATCGGCGTGAACAGGCCGGTGTAAGTCGCCGGGTTGCTGCGCGGCGTGCGGCCAATCGGCGACTGATCGACGTTGATGACCTTGTCGAAATGCTCTATGCCCTCGATGGCCTCGTGGGCAGCAGGCTCTTCGTGGGCGCGGTACAGCGTCTGGGCCACGGCGGCGTAGAGCGTGTCGTTGACCAGCGTCGATTTGCCCGAGCCGGACACGCCGGTCACGCAGGTGAACAGCCCGACGGGAAACTCCACGCTCACGCCTTTTAAATTGTGGCCGGTCGCGTTGATGACGCGCAGCGCCTGCATGTCGCCCAGCGTCGCTTGGTGCGCGGCCTCGCGGGCGGCGCGGCGCTCGGCGGCGGGGCTGGGGGCAAAGCGCGGGGCTTTTGGCGGGGCTTTCTTTTTCTCGGCGGCGTCGTTGGTTTTGACGGTCGGCAGCCAAGGTGTGCGCTGCTTGGGAACGGCAATTTTCAGCGTGCCCGCCAGATACTGGCCGGTCAGCGATGCCGGATTGGCCCGCACTTGTTCAAATGTGCCCTGCGCCATCACGCGCCCGCCGTGGATGCCCGCGCCCGGCCCCATGTCAATGACATGGTCGGCGGCGCGGATCATGTCCTCGTCGTGTTCGACCACCAAAACGCTGTTGCCGATGTCGCGCAGGTGTTTCAGCGTGCCGATGAGTCGGTCGTTGTCGCGCTGGTGCAGGCCGATGCTCGGCTCGTCCAGCACATACATCACGCCGGTCAGGCCGCTGCCAATTTGCGAGGCTAGCCGGATGCGCTGCGATTCGCCGCCGGAGAGGGTTTCGGCGCTGCGGTCCAGGCTGAGGTAATTCAGCCCCACGTCGTTGAGAAATTTCAGCCGCAGGCCGATTTCGCGCACCACCTTGGCGGCGATTTCGGCCTTGGCGCCTTGCATCGTCAGGCGGCTGAAATAGTCAAAACTCTCGCGCAGCGTCAGGTGGCTGAGTTCGTGCAGGGTTTTGCGGGTGCTGGTGTGGGCGCTGGCTTCGGCCTTGCCGTTGTTAGCGTCAGCAGCAGTGCCAACCAAAAACACATGGCGCGCTTCTCGGCGCAGCCGCGTGCCGCCGCAGTCGGGGCAGGGCTGGACGCTGCGGTATCTGGCCAGCTCTTCGCGCACGGCAGCCGAATCGGTTTCGCAGTAGCGGCGCTCGAAGTTGTTGATCACGCCTTCAAACGGGTGTTTTTTGCTCACCTTGCGGCCAGCGCTCTGGCCGGATTCCATGATGTAGCTGAATTTGATCTCTTCCTCGCCGGAGCCGTGCAGCACGGCCTGCTGGACATGGGCGGGCAGCTCTTCAAACGCGGTGTCGATGTCGAACTGGTAATGCCGCGCCAAGCTTTCGAGCATTGAAAAATAGTAGCCGTTGCGCCGGTCCCAGCCTTTAACCGCGCCGCTGGCCAGACTCAAGGACGGAAAGGCTACGACCCGCGCCGGGTCGAAAAAGTCTTTGTGCCCCAGCCCGTCGCAACTGGGGCAAGCGCCCACTGGCGAGTTGAACGAGAACAGGCGCGGCTCCATTTCGCTGAGCGAGTAGCTGCACACCGGGCAGGAAAATTTGGCGCTGAACAGGTGTTCGGCGGCGCTGTCCATTTCCAGCGCCACCGCGCGGCCTTCGGCCAGGCGCAGCGCCGCTTCAAAGCTTTCGGCCAGGCGCTGGCGCAGCGCGGGCGGCGGGGCTGATTGAGGTAACAGGGTTGAGGCAACAGGATTCAGGAACTCATTCCCGTTCCCTGTTCCCTGCGTACTGCAACCTGTTTCCTGTGACCTGTCATCTGAAGCAGGCTCTTGCTCCAGCCGCACCTTGACCCGGTCAATCACCACGTCGATGTTGTGCTTTTCGGTTTTTTTCAGCTTGGGCAGGTCGTCGAATTCGTAGATTTCTCCATCGACGCGAAAGCGCACATAACCCTGCGCCTGCATCTGGGCGAACAGATCAAGAAACTCGCCCTTGCGCTCACGGGCCACGGGCGCGAGGATCATCAGCCGCGTGCCTTCGGGCAGGGCCAGGGCCGTATCCACCATTTCGCTGACGCTTTGCGCCTGCAGCGGCAAATCGTGTTCGGGGCAAAACGGCGTGCCAGCGCGGGCAAACAGCAAGCGCAGGTAGTCGTGGATTTCCGTCACCGTGCCAACAGTCGAGCGCGGGTTGTGGCTGGTGGCTTTTTGCTCAATGGAAATGGCGGGCGACAGGCCTTCGATCATGTCCACGTCGGGCTTGTCCATCAGCTGCAGGAACTGGCGGGCGTAGGTCGAGAGGCTTTCGACGTAGCGGCGCTGGCCCTCGGCGTACAGCGTGTCAAACGCCAGCGACGATTTTCCCGAGCCGGAGAGGCCGGTGATCACCACCAACTGGTTGCGCGGGATGTCCAGATCGATGTTTTTCAGGTTGTGCGTGCGTGCGCCGCGAATGCTGATGGCTTGAGCGCCCAGGCTTTTTTCAAGGCGCAGCGCCTTGTCGGTCTGGCCTGTGGATTCGTCCTGGTGCGGCTGGAAAAGGGGCGGCGGGAGCTGGCTGTCGTGGGGGAAGTTCACAGTGGGATACGGCGTTGCAAACTTTCCATCATAGACCTGCCGGGCGCGGCGCGCTGCCGGTTCTGGCGCTTTCAAGCACAATACGGGGCTATGCACCAGCCGGTGCGGGCGGTCTGGGCGCATGCCCGAACCCGCCCTTGAGCCCGTCTGGCCACGGCTGTCGGCCCTGTGTTTTCCCCCTTGTGAGACTGTCTGACTGTGTCTTCTGTTTCCGCTGCCCCCTCATTTCCCATGACCGCCACCGAGCGGCGCGCTAGCTTTTCGCTGGCCTCGATTTTTGCCCTGCGCATGCTCGGCCTGTTTCTAGTGTTGCCGGTGTTTGCGCTGGAAGCGGCGCGCTACCCCGGCGGCGACGATCCGGCGCGAGTCGGTCTGGCGATGGGCATTTACGGCCTGACGCAGGCTTTTTTGCAGATTCCGTTCGGTCTGGCCTCGGACTGGTGGGGGCGCAAGCCGGTCATCGTGGCCGGGCTGGTGATGTTTGCGCTGGGCAGTTTCGTTTCGGCTTGGGCGCCCGATTTGCACTGGCTGATTGCCGGGCGCGCCATTCAGGGTGCGGGCGCGATTTCCGCCGCCGTCACGGCGCTGCTGGCCGATACCACCCGCGACGAGGTTCGCACCAAGGCGATGGCGCTGATTGGCGGCAGCATTGCGCTGATGTTTGCGCTGTCGCTGCTGGTGTCGCCGTGGCTGGCGGGGCTGATCGGCCTGCACGGGCTGTTTGCGCTGACCGGCCTGCTGGCGGTGACTGGCATTGCGATTGTGCTGTGGTGGGTGCCTGCCGAGCCGAAAATTCACGCCAGCGCCGAGCGCGGCAGCGTACTCGAAGTGCTGAAGGAACCGGCGCTGCTGCGGCTCAATTTCGGCGTCTTCGTGTTGCACGCGGTGCAACTGGCGATGTGGGTCGCGCTGCCCGCGCTGCTGGTGAAGGCCGGACTGGAAAAAGCCAATCACTGGGAGATCTATCTGCCCGCCGTGCTGGCGTCCTTTCTGGTGATGGGCATGACGCTGTTTCCGCTGGAAAAGCGCGGTTATCTGCGCGCCGTGTTTTTAAGCGCCGTGGGGCTGATTTTTCTGGTGCAAATCGGCTTGCTGTGGACGGTCGCGTCTTCAGGCGCGCAAGCGCCCAGCCTGGGCTGGCTGGGGGCGCTGTTGGTGCTGTTTTTTTGCGGCTTCAATGTGCTCGAAGCGAGCCAGCCGAGTCTGGCTTCGCGGGTGGCACCGGCGCATGCGCGGGGTGCGGCGCTCGGGGTTTACAACACGCTGCAGTCGCTGGGCTTTTTTGCCGGTGGCGCGGTTGGCGGCTGGCTGACCAAGGCGCATGGCCCGCAGGGGCTGTTCATGGTCTGTGGCGCGCTGATGCTGCTGTGGCTGGGCGTGGCCTGGCCGATGAAAGCGCCGGGCCGCCGCTCGGCCAGTTAAACTCCGGGCCAGCACTTCGGGGATTTCGCTCCGGGGAATTATTGAAAGCAAAGCACTATGGCATCGGTCAACAAAGTCATCATCGTCGGCAATTTGGGCAAAGACCCTGAAATGCGCGCCTTTCCGAGCGGCGACCAGGTCGCCAACGTCACCATCGCCACCACCGACCGCTGGAAGGACAAGCAGACCGGCGAGATGAAGGAAGCCACCGAATGGCACCGCGTGGTGTTCAACGGACGTCTGGCAGAAATCGTCGGCCAGTACCTGCGCAAAGGCTCGCAAGTCTATGTCGAAGGCAGTCTGCGCACGCGCAAGTGGACTGACCAGAGCGGCGCCGAAAAATACACCACCGAAATCCGCGCCGACCAGATGCAAATGCTGGGCAGCCGCCAGGGTATGGGCGCGCCCGGCCCGGCCGCCGGTGGTGATGGCTATGGCGGTGGCTACGAGCAGCAACCCCAGCAGTCCCAGCCGCAGCGCCAGTACGCCGCGCCTGCAGCGGCCCGTCCCGCTGCGCCCGCCCCGGCGCCGCGCCCCGCGCCAGCGCCCGCCCAGCCCAGGGCTTCGAGCGGCTTTGACGACATGGACGACGACATTCCGTTTTAGACCAGAAAAAAACAGTTTTTTGTTGATTCAAGCCCGTTCTCCGAGAGTAGACGGGCTTTTTTATTTACCCACAAATATTTCGCACAATGTGGATACAATAAAAATATCTACTACTTTTTGAAAATGGTGGGTAAGTGGCCAAGTACATCGCTAAGCGCATTCGATTTCGCAACGGTGAGCGCCTCTCGGTTCTTCATGCTCTGGGGGGGCTGCCGGTGCATGAAGCCACCCTTTTCCTGGGCCGATTCCGCAGAAAGGGTCGGGCCGCGAACACCATCCACGCTGTCTGCTCCGTCCTGGCTTTCCTGTACCAGGAGCTTGAAAAGTCTAAGGTCAACCTTTTGGGTAGGTTGGGCCAGGGACGATTTCTAACCATTCCCGAGCTTGAGCGACTGGCTTCAGCTGCTCAGTTCAGAGTCAACGACATGTCTGAGGTCGAAGACGACAGCAAGGCGACAGTCGTGCACATGGCGAGGATTCGGCTGCGAATGAAGGTCGATGGGCAGCAACAGCTTAAACCTGTGGACATTGCAACCCAAGCCATGAGGCTCCGATACATGGCCGAATACCTTGAGTTCGTTTCGGACTACGTTGGCGCGGACTTGCCCGCTCCTCAACGGGAGAAACTCAAGCAGGAGAGTGCGTCATCGTTGAAGGCCTTTCGCGCTCATGTCCCACCCGTTTCCAAGCGGGCGAAGCTCGACGCGCGAGTGGGGCTCAGTGAAGAAGAGCAACAACGACTTATGCAGGTTGTGCACCCTGACTCGCCCGAAAACCCATGGAACAGAGGCTACGTCCGTTTGCGCAACTGGGTTATTGTCATGGTGCTGTTGGCCACGGGGATGCGCCGGGGAGAGCTTCTCGGGCTGCAGACTGGCGACCTGGATGCAACGCAACCGAAGCTGCGAATCTATCGGCGGGCAGATGCGGTTGAGGACCGTCGGCGCAATCAGCCGGGCACAAAGACTTACGACAGGGAGGTTGAGCTTACGCCGTCCATCACGAGGGTGCTGTGGAGCTACATCAACAAAGACCGCTGGCAAATCAAGGCTGCTCGGGTCATTCCACAAATATTCGTCTCTGATGAAGGCGAACCGCTATCGCTGTCGAGCATCGACAAGCTTTTCGTGCAACTACGTGAAGCGTGCCCAGGGTTGCCCGGGAAGCTTACGTCTCATGTGATGCGTCATACGTGGAATGAGCGATTCTCTGAGCAGGCCGATGCCCTCGGCCTATCTAATGCGGAGGAGGAGGGTGCGCGCAACGACCAGCAAGGCTGGAGTCCGCACTCGAAGATGAGTAGAACGTACACCCGCCGACATACCGAACGTAAAGGGCGGGCGGTTACGCTAAAACTACAGGAGAACCTTGATGCTGAACTCAAGCGTAACGAATGAGAAGACGGCCACAGGGTTGGTTCTGCGCCTGCCCGATGTGGCGTTCACCCGGAGCGGCATCGCCTTTCGTCCAAACGACGATGTTTGGGACTGGACGGATGGTCCATTTCATCTTTACATTGACTTCCTTCGGGTTAAGGGGCGGTTTGCCGAACTGCGCGAACCGCTAAAGTCGTGCCTGTTGGTATTCGCGAAGGGCTACTCAAGCAGCTACGTCCAAAACATCTTCCAGAGCTTTCAGCACTTCTCGGTGACGCGCGACCCGGCGCTGCCCTTCTCATCCATATCCATTGCGGAAGTGTCCAACTACGCCGCGCGCCTCAAGGCGAAGGAGCCCTGGCGCATTGGCTATTTCAATGTGCTGGTTCAGAAGTGGGTTTCACTGGGAGTTCCTGGCGTTGATGCTGAGTCCGCACAATATTTGAGCGAGAAGCGAAAGCCAGGAAACGAAAAGGGTGCGGCTGTTCGCACACAAGACCCTGTTCACGGGCCCTTCAGTGCGGCCGAATACACCGCACTCTACAGGGCTGTGGACGCGGCCTATGGCGCTGGTGAGATTCCCCTGTGGGTGGCGATTCTGACGCGGTTGCTTTTTGCCTGCGGAGGGCGTATTTCGCAGTACGCGGCTCTGAAGCTAGTGGACTTGGTGTCCCAGCAGGGTAAGTTCGTATTGCGGCTACCACAGGTCAAAAACCGAGAGGTCAATTCTCGGGTCTCTTTCATAGAATTCGACCTAAGTCCGCAGACTGGTCGTCTCGTCCAGGAATTTGTCGACGACGTCGTCTCGAAGGGACACAGCTTGGATTCACCGATGTTTCATGAGAGCACGGTGATGGCCATGGGCCCCGAAAGGGAACTGCGTTGCAGCGATGACTTGTTTTTCGGCCACTGCACTGGAGCTACGCTCTCCCGGGTGTTTACTTCCAAGCTCAAAGCCATCGCGCCGTCAACCGAACGACTTGGCTTCGAAACCATCCCTGTCGCCACAAACCGATTCCGGTACACATTCGGTACGCGGCTCGTCGAAGAAGGGGCCAGCATGAATGTCGTTGCTGACCGGTTGGGCCACATAGACCTTCAAAACGTCAAAGTCTACTTTGAAGCCTCGCCGAAAATTGTCGAGAGCATCGACAGGGCGATGGACTCCCTGCTCGCACCCCTTGCGATGGCGTTTCGGGGTCGCCTCATAGATAGCGAAGACGACGCTACCCACAAGGGCGAACCGGGGAGTCGCATTATCGACTTCCGAGTCTCCAAGGCGCCAGTGGGCAGTTGCGGCGGTCAGGGGCTGGGGTGTGCGTTCAACAAGCCGGTCGCCTGCTACATCTGCTTCAAGTTCGAGCCGTGGCTTGATGGGCCACATGAGAAGGTGCTGCAGCGTCTAACGGAGGAGCGCAAGCGCTTCGCCAACGACAAGACGCTTGCGCAAATTAACGATGATGCCCTTTTGGCGGTCCAGGAGGTCATTGCCGAATGCGCTCAGGTCCGCGAGCAGCGTAGCGCGGGGCCAGCTCTGTGAGCGCTTCTGCCCTGCACTTCACTCCGCGTGCTGAGCTTGGGCCGCAGGAGAATCTGCAAGATTTCATCGAAATTTGCAAGCAGTCAGACGTCCTGCAAGCGCGAACGCAGTTCGAGTCGAATGTGTGGGATTTGGGTCACCGCAAGGGCTACAACACCGTCCTTCGGGTGGTCTTCAGCACGCATGAGGCGGCGAAACAGAGTGAACCAGAGCCGGTATTCCCGCAGCCGTTCCTCGACTTTGCAAAGGCCGCAATTGTGTATCTGCAAGACCAAAAGCCGGTGGTATCAACCAGCACACGAATCGCCGCACTTCGGTGCTTGGAAGCGGCCCTGCGCGAATGGAGCAAGGGTTCACGCCCGACAGCTGTCAACGTCGAGGTTCTGGATACAGCCGTTGAACTCGCCAAGAAGCGATTTAATGCGCCCGGTGCGTACCGAGTGGCGGGGCAGTTGAAGATAGTTGCTGGACTGATGCGCTCCAAGGCGTTCATCTCGTTGCGCCAGCCTTGGGTACCCGGCATCAAGAAGCCGAAGGACCTGGGCTCTAGGGTTTCAAATGAGGCCGTCAAAGCCCGACAAGAGAAGCTGCCTTCGGCGGCGGCCCTTCGGGCATTGGCCTACATCTTTCACGAGGCGACGAAGCCCTTCGACATATTGGTGTCGAGCTACACAGCGCTAATGTTGTGTGCACCTGAGCGCATTAACGAGGTGCTACGACTGCGGCGCAATTGCCTCGTGGAAGGCGAGGGCCGATTCGCAGGGACTCTGAGGTTGCGTTGGCCTGGTTCGAAGCTCGCAGAGGACACCACGAAGGCGCTGCCTACAACGATGGCGCCCCTCGCGCGGGAGGCGGTTTCAAACCTCTTGAAAGTTACTTCAACCGCGCAAAAAATTGCAGCCTGGTATACCGCCAACACTAAGTCGCTCTTTCTGCACAAGGGTGCAAGCCATCTACGCGGCAAAGAACTGCTTACCCTACGCGAGATTGCGCTCGTCCTGTGGGGCGACGAGGGCTTGCACAAATCGGCAGCTTCTTGGGCGCGCGCAACCAATGGGTTGGAAAGCCAGAAGATACCTGGCGGAAATGGACACCGAATTGGCTACCGCTTCGCCGACGTCGAGAAGGCGGTACTAAAGATGCTTCCTTCCACCTTTCCATACGTGCCGGGAGACCCACAACTGCGATGCATGGACGCCATGTCCGTCGTAAATGCAAATGCGAACCACTCAGAAAAGACTGCGTATCTCTGCATGTTCGACTGTGTCGACTATCAGACGATTAGCAGTTCTTTGGCAGGTTACGCCGGGAAAAAAACCATTTTCGAACGCTTTAGCTATACCGAAGACGATGGCACAGCTATCGTCGTCAACTCTCACAGCCTACGGCATTACCTGAACATGCTTGCGCAAACGGGGGGGCTCGGCGATGCATTGATTGCCATCCTGTCTGGGCGTAAGGACGTTCGCCAAAACCGCGCCTATGACCACAGGACCTCTGAAGAGGTACAGGAGCCCATCAGCAGGGCGCTGAAGGCTGGGTTCACCGGGACCCTTGTTCCAGCGAGCTCGCGTGACCTTGTCGTACGCGACGAATTCAAGAGCATGGGCGTCGGTGCGGCTCATACGACAGAATTCGGCTGGTGCATGCACAACTTCGCCAGCGAACCGTGCCAGATGTACCGGGACTGCATCAACTGCGAAGAGCAAGAGTGCATCAAAGGAGAGGCGCAAAAGGTGTCCAACCTGCGACAGCTCAAAGAAGAAACGCAATACCTTTTACAGCAGGCGCGGGAGGCTTTGAGCGACGAGGAGTACGGCGCAGACAATTGGGTAAAGCACCAGACCCTGACGCTGGAGCGGGTGAGCGCGCTCCTGGCCATCATGGACGACGACGCTGTCCCACAAGGCGCGCAGGTCCGCCTCAACTTGTCTAACGCGCCTCTCATCACCATCGACAATGTGCGACCCATCAAGTTCATACGGACTCGTGTGAAGAAGGCGTTGTAATGAAAAAGACCCGCGCACCTGACCTGACAGACGAACGAATCCAGGTCCTGCTTGATACCCTGGACGCATGGAAGGGTAAGCTCACATGGGAGCTGCTTATTGGGGAAGTAGCGCAGAAAACTGGCATTACGTATTCGCGGTTCACCTTTGTGGAGTACCCGCAGATTGCAAACGCCTTCTCGTTGAAGAAAGACGCATTGCGGGGTAAATGGGAACGCAAGCCCGCCGTGCCCCGCGACGAGCGCGTTAGGGCTGCCCTTGAAACAGCTGAGCGAAATCGGGCCAAGGCAGAACGTCTGGAGCAGGAGAATCAACTGCTACTGGAGCAGTTCGTGACTTGGGCGACCAACGCAGAACGTAAGGGGGTGACGATGGCGATGCTCAACGCTCCCTTGCCCAAACCCGAGCGCGATAGAAGCAAGGGGGTGAAGTGATGGCAAGTGGTCAACAACTCTCCGAACAAAACGTCAAGACCTTTGCGTCTTGGGTGTCCAGCAAAGTCGACGACGATTTCCGGGCTATGGCCAGCCGGGGCGTTTTATCCCGCAAAGAAATTGCCGCCGAATGCGGATTTGCCAAGTCTGCATTGGACCAGAACCCACGAATTAAGGCGGCTTTGAGGGAACTGGAAGATTTATTGCGCGAGCGTGGAGTGCTGCCGCCAACGGTGGAAAAGACAGCTGAGGAAGCTGCGAAGCCGCTGATGCGTGAGCCCGGCAAGTTGCGGGGCGTCCTGGAGGCTGAACGTCTGCGCCGGCTGGAGACCGACAACGCCAGCCTGAAGGCCGAGGTCGAGGAGCTCAAGCGCGCACTGGAAAAACACACCATTCTGAGCGAAGCCTTGTCCATGACGGGCAGGTTGCCCCGTTGATGCTCGAACAGACCCTGCGGGTCACTGCCATTCGCAGCCAGAGCCCCAAGGGTTTTGGCGGCTGCATATTTACTGGCAAACCGATTGATGCCTTGGGCAATGTTCAGGATGCGGCGGCTTATTACGTCGTGAAGGCCCCCGGCCCAACTTTGGGGAACACACTGGTACAGACCGGGCAGTGGTGGAAGGTGTCTGGGGAGGCCGCAGAGCGCTTGCTGGAGGTGAATGGCTACCGGGTATCGGAATGGCAGATTGACGCCACCAAGGCCGTTTTAATGCGCCCATCGGGCGAGCACATCGTCTCCTTCATGGCCGACAACCCGGCCTTTGAAGGCGTTGGCCGCGTAAAGGCCCGAAAGCTCTGGGACAACCTTGGTAAAAGGCTGTACGAGGCGTTGGACGCCGCAGATGTGGACACGCTGGCCACCGTTCTGACGCTGGAGAGCGCAATGCAGGTGGTAGGGGCTTGGGCCCAGTACGGCGATAGCCGTACGCTGCAATGGCTCCAGGCCGAGGGCATTGACTTGGATATTGGTCAGAAGGTTCTGCAGTTCTTCGGGCGCGAAACGCCGGAGAAGCTTCAAGAAGACCCGTACCGCCTGTTGAGTTTTTGCGCCTCGTGGCGCCACGTAGATGCCCTGGCCCAAAGTCACTTTGCTGTGGCGTTGGATGACCCTCGGCGGCTGCAAGGTGCTATCGAAGAGGCCTGCTACCGGGTGTTTGCAGCGGGCCACACCATGGTGCTGTCCGCCACGCTCATGGACTACTTGCAGGCCGTTCTGGGGGCCCAGACCAAGACGTTCCGGTGGCGCAGTCTCATTCCCACCGCGTTGTCTCAGGGTCTGACCAATGGCAGTTTCGTGGTTGGCCATCATGGTGTTCAACCGTTGGGTGCGATGGTCATGGAACGGCAGGTCGCCAAGGAAGTGACTGACCGGTTGGTTGACACCGCCGATACCGTGCTGATGCCCCAAGCAGAGGTCGATGCCGTTCTTTATGCCTATCAGGCCAAAGAGGGTATCGAGCTCAATGCCGAACAGCGACAGGCAGTGCATTTGGCCACGGCAAGGTCCTTGGTGCTCATCACTGGTGGCGCCGGTGTTGGCAAAACCACGGTACTCAAAGCCTTGTACAAGGTGTACGACCGGGCAGGCGTGGAGGTTGTGCAACTGGCCTTGGCCGGCCGTGCCGCCAAGCGCATGCAGGAAGCCACCGGTCGCGATGCCTCTACCATTGCCAACTTCCTGCGGGCTGCCAAAGAGCTGTCTGGCCCTTGCGTGGTGGTCGTGGACGAGGCCAGCATGGTTGACATCATCACTATGCACCGTTTGTGCGAGCTGCTGCCCTCCTCAATTCGCATGGTGCTGGCTGGAGACCCCGAGCAGCTGATGCCTGTGGGCCCTGGCCTGGTTCTTCACGCCCTAATCCGTGTTCCGGCGGTTCCACTGGTCGAGCTCAAGGTCATCAAGCGCTATGGCGGTGCAATTGCGGCTGCGGCGATTTCCATCCGCAAGGGTATTTGGCCCTCCCTGTCCGACGACGAGACTGAACCCATTGCGTTTATCCGTTGCGCCGATAGCCGCACAGCATCAGGTTCCAGCTTGATTGCTGAAACAGTCTTGGAACTGTACAGGCTCGACCCGGCCAACACGCAAATCTTGTCCGCCCGCCGCAATGGCCCAAACGGCATCAAGGCCATCAACAGCCTCTGCCAGTCGGCCACAACCGCTGGAAACCAGCCAATGACGGTCTGGAGCGTCCAGCATGACCAGCCCGCCCTGACCGGGTTCAACCTGGGCGACCCGGTGCTCTGCACCCGCAATATGTGGGACCGTGGCTTACAAAACGGCTCGCTGGGAACGATTGTCGAAATCGAAGACGTACCGCTTTTGCTCACCAGCGATGAGGGCACGGAGGCCGAGCATGCGCTGGCCTGGGTACTGTGGGACGATGGTGTGCGCCGACCGGTTGTTGAGGCGATGCTGGATGACCTGGAGCTGGGCTATGCCATCACGGTGCATAAGGCACAGGGTTCCCAGTGGCCCAGGGTCATCGTCGTGTTGACGGGCCACCGCATGCTGGACCGGACGCTGATTTATACCGCTGTCACCCGGGCCCAGGGGCAGGTGCTGATTGTGGGTGACGAGGTGGCCGCTAAGGCGGCCGTGGAGAGCCCACCACGGGTGCAGGCACGGCAGGTAGCGTTGGACTTACTGATTCGACGGGCCTATGTAACCTCAGTTTTGGATAAGAAACTGAGTCAAATCACGCTCACTGCGTCTCGGCAATCGCGTACCTTGATGCGTGGTTTGACGGCTTGCAGGCAGTAGGCCACGATGCCTGCCATGAGATTGACGG
>Ga0302287_10000881_pt1 | contig 13174 bp, 22 predicted proteins | sample III_Fen_E2_4_FD_200452 | JGI IMG/M metagenome (GOLD analysis project Ga0302287, IMG submission 200452) | Peat permafrost microbial communities from Stordalen Mire near Abisko, Sweden - III_Fen_E2_4 | ecosystem: Environmental > Terrestrial > Soil > Wetlands > Permafrost | place: Sweden: Abisko...
TCCCGGAAGCTGCCAAACTCTTGGAAGACTTCAGTCCAGCTTCGAACCGTAAGCGAGCAGCTTGAACGCCGGATAGCACGCTATTGCAGCGGCTTAAAGATTGCCAAAAAAATTGGCGGAAGCGGTTGCTTTTGAACAACAAGAGGCCCGGCAAAGTCCGGGCCTTTTTCATGGTCAACGCAAACTCATGTTCAAAGTTACAAGCCGAGCACTTGGCAAATCGGGCTTTTTTTACCAGCGCCAGCCAAAAAAGTACCAAAGTTACTTAAAGTAAGCTGGAATGTCCGGGTTTCGTTACGCGATACACAGCGCGCTTGATGGTTGACGGGTGAACGCCGAAGCGGAGCGCAAAACAACAAAGGCCCGGAGGAATCCGGGCCTTTTTCATTTGCGAAGCCAGCGAAAAAACAAGAACAGCACCAGCATCAAGACAATGCGAATGGGCCAGATCCAAAAAGACGGCGTGGCAGGCTTGGATATTCTGGATCTGGATGTTCTGGATTCCCTAGGTGCTGACACCGGAACCCGGAAGCGTGCCTTTTCGACATACCCCGATTTTTCTCTAAGTTTGTCCCTGTAGTAATCGCGGTTATCCATTGCCATGAAGGCAATTTTAAGCGCGCAATCTGAACAGCAAGGCCCAGCCTCTCGCCCTGAGCAGCCCATGCAGGCCAAGAACGGCCAAGACCACCTGTTGCACCAGTACGCCGGTATGTCCAGTCTTCCACGACAACCAGGTGCCAGCACTCACGGCCACCGTGAAGCACATGAAACCCCAAACAGCATTTCGGCCCCTGTTGGCCAGCAGCCAAATGCCGCAAAGGATGAAGATGGCAACCATCCACTCCACGGCATTCGTGTGGGCCAGCATGGCGGCCAAGACGGTGTTTAAGGCCGTATTCAAGTTGTCCAAGATGAAGTTTATTGTGGCGTTCATGCTGCACCGCCATTCAACAAAAAGCACAGGAACATAGCTCCAATGATGAGCAGCGCCAAAAATGTGACGGCGGCATGTCCTTTCTGCACCAGCGCAAAGCCCCGGCCCTTGCGCTCGACTACACCCGCGTCTGCCATCGCTTCAAGGAATCGCTTTGCAGTTGGTGCAGAGACTCCTACGCCGTCGTACATGCCCAAGATTGTTGGCCGAATCTTGCCCGCCTTGACCCCGACCATAGCGCGGCGGTAGCGAAATCCGTCGAGCGGACCAGTGCCGCTATCCATCACGGCAACATCACGCGCCACGCGCTGTTTACGCGCCTTTGCGGGTGCCTCTGGCGTGTCATCGTTCGCATGTGCGGACGTGTCATCGTTGACACGTTCGGAGCTGGTCAACACGTCGCCACCGGCGCGAGCAACAGCGTCTGTTTTCGCTGGGGCTCGCGTGTCATCGTTCACATGCGCGGGCGTGTCATCGTTCACACGTTTGGACGTGGCGTGACCAACACGCTGCAGCGTGTCAACTTCATCAGCGCGACTCATGCGCGCCATATTCGGAATGAAGCCGAACGATGGCTTTTCAGGCGCTGGTGCTGGCGCAACAGGTTCAGCGGGCACGGCTGGCGCTGGTGCATCCGGGCGCTCTTTGACGGGCTGCAGCACGGGGTCGGGCGATCCTCTGCGCTCGGGTGCATTGGGTCCAAGGTCGGCAGGGGTAGGGGCTGGCGCGGTCTGAGCTGGCACGGCTGGCGCGCCGTGAATGCGCTGCAGCAGTTCCAGAATCTGCATGTCCACCGGCAGGGCACCGGATGCGCGACGCCACAAGCTGCCAGCAACGTGCATCAAAACGATGCCGGACAGTGACAGGGCCACGCTCAAAGCGATTGACAGGGCTATCAGGCCGGTCTTGCCGACGATTTCCACAATGGGCGTGCCAGTTGAATTGCCCCGGCGCTTTTGCGCGTCTGTCTCGGCCTCGTCGGCAATGGCGGTTTGCTTGATGGCGGACTTTTCCTCCGATGCTGCAAGCCGGATATTTGCCGTCCTGCCAGTGGCCCTTAATTCGTCAGCGCGGGATTGAAGTCGCTTTGCATTTTCCCGCGCACCGGCTGATTTCTTTTCAAGTGCCGATATGGTTGTGTCACCACCGCTTGAAGACTTTGCCGCCGTCATGCCGATACTGACTTGGGCCACAGACATCAGCGTGATTTCAAGCGCCAGCACAGACCAGCCCAGCGACCGCAGCACTTTGCTGTGTTCCGGCCACTGGCCAGCCAGCCCGAACGCTGACGCTTCGAGCACCAGCAGCAAGACGCCGCTGGCCACCTTTGCCCAGCGGGCCGGGCTATCGGGTTCGGTGGCGTTGATGCCCTCCACGACAAACCATGCGGTCGTGGCCATCGTTAGCAGTGCCAGCGCGAAGCACAGCAGGGCGGAACGGTGCGCTTTGGCGCTCTGGGTGTTGACAGTTGATTGGATTGTGGGCGTGGTGCCCAAGGTGCCCATTGCGGACGTGGGAATGCGGGTATCAGCCATGAAGGCTCCTTGACGACAGTGTGAGAACTGCCCCATTGCGACCAAGCAATGGTGGCAGGCCGTGTGGGGTTGGTCGACCGGGTCAAGGAACCGGCACACCCTCGCGGGTGTCCCCACACGTCCCGCCGTAAACGAAGCCGTGCGCCCCGCGCAACACAGGGTTAGGAAAAAAGAAAATCCGCTGACCAATGAAGGGCGCGGATGTTGCGCCTTGACTACCGGGCGACCAAGCCCGTGATGCCTTTCGACATCGAGGCGAATTCTAGCGCAGGCTGGAATGTCCGGGTTTCGTTACGCGATACACCGCACGCTTGATCGTTGAAGGGTGAACGCCGAAGCGAAGCGCTAGGCCGTCGAGCGTGTGGCCACCAGCGCGATACAGGCTGACAATTTCAGCTTCGGCCAAGGCGTCAAGCCCGCGAGGACGACCGCAGTGGGTGCCCCGGTCTTTCGCCGCTTGCTGGCCTGCGATCGACCTTTCGCGGATGATGCCCCGCTCAAACTCTGCGAACGCGCCGAGCATTGCGAGCATCATGCGACCCGCAGGGCTAGAGGTGTCAATGGATTCTGTGAGGCTTCGGAAGGTGGCGCCCGCCGCTTCGATTTTGGCGACGATAGCGAGCAGGTCAGCGAGTGACCGGGCAAACCTGTCGAGCTTGTAAACCATGACCACGTCGCCCTTGTGCAGTCGTGCCAAGAGCGCCATGAGCTGGGGACGTGCGCTGATGCCGCCCCGCTTTTCCTGCACCACGTTAGCCAGGTCAACGCCTGCACGTTGCAGGGCGTCCAGTTGAAGGCTAGTGTCTTGTTCTTTGGTTGAAACCCGTGCGTACCCAATGAGCATATTTTCCTCAAAGGGCCTTTGAAGATAGGCGAATCGACGAGCGGGGCCGCTTCGCGGAAAACCTGCTTTTTAAGCACGCGGTAAGCGCCGTAATGCGCTGACAGAGCGCCACGCGGCAGGCACCTGGGCTGTGCGACGATCTGGGCACGATGGCCAGTGACGGCGCGGCCTAGGGCCGCTGATAGGCAGCATGGTGATGGTGGCCGCTATCCGCCCGCTTCGCTCTTGGGGCATGCTGCCCCGCCCCTGCACTGGGTTTCCCGATGCCGAGCACCTGGCTAAGACCATTTCGTTACCGTCACAAAAGTGGTGCAACGACGAAAAAACGGCAACGGCGACGAGCTGACAAATTGCTATATTTTTTGGCATGATTATTGCCTAAAAAGATAACGACTTTTAAATATACGATGATGTTTTTTATATGTTTGTTGATGATTTTTACGCTCATTTAAATTTTCATGTATAAAAATGATAGCAGCCACCGCGCATATTTTTTTAGAGTTTTAGAGGTGCGCGCCCCAGAATCACCGCTTACGCAAAAGCTGAGTGCGAATCAATTTTTCAATCACCGCAGCCTTTGTCGTGTCCTTGAAGCGCATCCAGTTATCCAGCTGGGCGACCAGCTCGGCAGGCACATCGACTGAGAGCGTGACCAAAGCGTGACGCTCACGATATGCGGCAACACGGGCCGCAGGGCTTGCATGGATTTTTTGACGTGCCATTTGAATCGTTACGTGTAATGCTGCGACCGCAAGGATTAAACCGGTGGCGCGAGCTGGGCAGTTTTAACCGAGCGATCCTGCGTTTGAACCTCCGGGATTTGCACCGTGTACGGGTCAAAGGAGGGTGCTAAGGCCCACTGGTAGCAGGATGCAGCGGAGACTTCAAGCAGGACGCGCTTATCGTGATAGCACTTGCAATCCTGATTGACGCAGGCCGCGCTGGTGATAGTGGGCATGGACACGACACGGCGCAGGTTGTCATAGGCCGGGGCAGTCCAAGGGCGCGACACGATGCGGGGATTGAAATCTGTGCGCTCGTCGGGCAGGATGCCAGCCGCACCGCCTGCAGCAGGGCCACCAGAGCCACCAGCAGGACTGCCAAAGGCTCTAGGAGCGGTCTGGGCAGACAAGGGCAGGGGTTGCCCAGACTTTGCAGAAGAAACGGCCACCTGTTGAGGATTGAAGCGTTCTTGCATGCGCTTGTACATGGCCGGGCCAAGGAGCGCCAAAACAACCAAGCCAAGCAGAACGAACCAAAGCAAGCCGGGCAGGCTGCGCGGTTGCTTGGTGTGCAGATCAGACGAGTGGTAGAGCTTGAAAACCTTTTTGTTGTATTTCCACGGGCTTTTGGTTATCGCTTTTGTGTAGAGCAAACCTTTGCTGCAGTGGTCCCACTCATAGACGATGGCAAGGCCCAGATTTGCCATGCGCCTGACATGCAAATGCCGGTTTGTCAGCGCCTGCATGTTGCGGTCCACCAGCATGACATTTTGCGTAATCAGGATGAAATCAACGCCCATATGCCGGTGCGTCTCAAGCGCCTGAATGTCATCGGGCACCTTGGAGCCAGCTGGGCGCGGGGGCCAGATTTTTTGCACTTCGTCGAAACAAATAACTGCGCCAGGTTGCGCCCACAGATGCCAGTCACGCAGCCCTTGATTGTCCCCGCCATCGATCAGCACATGGTCGATCAGCAAACCCTTGATGTTGGTATAGATGACGCGAGGATGAAACGTCATGACACCATCGACCTCTTGAGGGATGGAGGAGCCGACGATGGGAATCAGGAGTTTTTCAATAGCGTGAAGGGTTTTTCCTGCGCCGGGAGTCCCTGTTATTACTGTGATAGTCACTAAATACCCTCGTATTGTTTTAACTTGGCAAGCAGAAGTCTATTAATCGCCCGATACCGCGAACGAGTAAATTTATCTTTTTGCAAAAGAGCGGCTGAAAGAAGGTGAATGTCTTGAAACAGCTTAAATCTTTTGAATATCTTTTTTAATATATTCATTAATTGGCACCGATAATCTTTACTGCATTTTGTATCTGCCAGATTAAAAGCTTTGTTGCAATCGCGCCAAATATAATGCCGAGCGCAACGCCACCACCAGCAAATAAGAAAAGATTTATCAAGTCTGATGGCAGTGCATTGATATTGCTTTTAACCATATCCTTGAGCTGGCCAATCACTAAATCCATGCCTACAATGCTGACGACAGAAAATCCGAGAGCGATAAGAATGCGTGAAATCAGTGGAGAAACAAGGGCGAGTAACCAAGTTGCAAGCGGCATTAATCAGACCTTCCGGGAATAAGCATCATCAATGCCATATAAGAAGCCAATAATATTAAAATTGGTCTTAAATAAGTTGAGATGTAACCACAATGAGATGACCAATCGACAACCTTTAATTGCCTACCATTGACTGTCATTGTTTTATCTGCTGGGCAACTGCCAGAACCAAAGGAGTTGTCAGGCGTATAAGTAATGGTTTTTGATATTTTTGGAATATCAGTAGAAGCAGGATTTGTTAATGTTTGACAGGCCAAAATATCAGGATTTATTTTGCAAATATCCATATTAGATGGCGGAGATGATGCAGTCGCAGATGGAGATGGAGATGGAGATGGAGAAGCAGAAGGATTATCAACAGAAGGAAGAACTGATGTATCAGTAACCGGTTTTTTAACAGTTTCAGTTGTTTTTGACCCATCAGGTTTTGTTGTAACAACAACGCAGTTCTCATTACTAGCAACGTAATTAGAAAATGTCGAAAAAGAACGAACACAATCACTCGACGTTGTTGTTGTACCAGTTGAATCTACCTTAGTAGCTTGAACAACATTATAAGGAGTGCCTTGAGTATCACCAACAATACTAACTTCAGGCAATACCCCGTCATCAGGTTGCAATGTAGCACCTGCATCAATTAATGATTTAATCAAATCAGGCTCAAGCGAATCACCAGAAAATTTAAGTCGATTAACTACGGCATCAGTTGATAAAGGTACAGTGGACTGAGCAGTAAAAATGGAAATAGAAGCAGCAGAGTCATACCAGCCAGCATAATCAGCAGATAAACCTTTGGGCTGCCACTTAAAACGGCAAACAGCATCAGGAGTAAGAGGGGTGCGATCACAATCTATCTCAGCAATAGATCCGTCAGAAGATGCGGTAGGATGAGCACTAAAAGCCAGTCTAATAGCTGATGGACAAGTCGATGCAGGAGAAGACATTGGACCAGAAAAAACACTAGCACGACAAGTATAACCAGTATCGTCATTATAGAGTAACCAAGGTTCCTTTAAAGAACCATTTGGATTGGCTGTGATTTTATTTGCAAACAACCAATCATAAATATAAGGTGCCGCACTAAGGGCAATAATGCCGGGAAGGCCCAAAGAAACACCAGCAGCAGCAGCAGCAACACCGAACATGCGAGATGTAGCACCACGAGAAATTGCAAGCTTAGCCGCAACCTGGACAGCACTCTCGCCACCAGCGGACAATGCAAAATTACGGCCAACCGTAAAACCACCAGTTTCAAGTGCTTTTGTAATGGTAGCGTTACGCACACCCGCAAGGGCCGTACCATTAGACCCAAAACTAACAATAGTTTTATTACCCAAAGTAGTTGACATAAATCGGTCAAATGCCGGATCAGTCAAGGATAATGCACCAGTTGAGAAAAAAACAGAAGCAGAAAAAAAGATTAACCGACGAATCATGATCTAAACGCAATTGTGAGTAAAAGCAGTAATCCGCCAATAAAAAAATAAGCTTCTGGTGAACCCATAATTTTTTAATCCGTATCAGAATTTACTTTAAATATATTTAAAAGCTGCTTCAAGCAATAAATAATAACTGCAGAGGAAACAAAAAAACCGAAAAGCAAACCAATGTCTGTGATTTGCTCGTCGGTCAATGGAACAGGAGCAACCTGCACTGAGACAGTGCAATTGCCTGAACAAACAATAGGATCAGCGGCCATTAATCGTCATTGATGTGTTCTTCAAAACCTTCTTCATAGCCCTCGTCATAAGCCTCCTGAATCTCAGGAGCGAGAGCAGCCTCATGACCAGCTTGGCGGCCTTTTTCACGCGCCTCACGAATTCTCAGGTTATCAACAAAATCTACCATTGAGGTAAAAATGCTCATGACAGTAAACCCTTTTCAAAAAAAGCCCCGTGAATTAACACGGGGCCAATGGATTAGCGCCAGCCCATTTTCGAGGCGAGACGCATCAAGCCCCAGATAATGACACCAGCACCCATGATGAGGCCGATGGCTTCAGTTGCATCGGTCTGATAGCCAGTGATTGCCGTCGCAACAGCAGGAGGCAAAGCAGCATGGGCAGACGTTGCAGATGCCAGGACAAAAGCAGGAATGAGAGCCAAACGAGAAGCGATTTTTTTGGACATGGAAAACTCCTATAAAAATGGAAAAATAGTGGACTGTAAAAAACCCACCCGTATAACCCGCATGCGAGTTATACAGTTGATGCTTTAGCCAAAAGCGTATTCATCTAAATCATCATCGTCAAAATCTTCCTCTTCATAGGGAACAAAAATAAAATGAGAAGAGCTCGCCACAAAACCACAGTCAGAACATTCAAGAGCGCCCGGAATACACGAGGCCATGTCGAGAACATCAGATGAATTACACCGAGGACAAGTATAAGATCCACACATAACAAGTTATATAGTTAACGCTTTAGCCGAAGGCGTACTCGTCTAAATCATCATCGTCATCATGATCTGGATATGGGTAATCAACATCAACATCATCATCACCAGTAACACGCCAACCGCCAGAATCACCACACGCAGGACAATTAAATTTGCCATTTGAAAAATGGTCAAAATCAACATTTTTTTCAGCAATCCAATCAGAAGTAGCAGAGACCAGCTCACTCCGATCACCAGACCAACCACAGTAGCAATGCAAAGTCATAAAAAACCTTGATTACCGAGGAAGGGCACCGGCAACAGCCTTGGGCGGCTGGCGAAAAACAGGCTCAGGCGCTGCAGAAGGCTTTGGAGTATCCGCAGCACCTGACTTGTCTGTAGAAGCGCTGTGAGCCTGTTCAAGGGGCATTGCGTCCATGACAATCTCCTTTGTCTCACGGCCATTTGAAACGCGCTCGACTTCCAAGCGCATCATGACCGGATTGTCTTTCGACGGATTCAGATGGGCGACACGAAAAACGATCTCGGAACTACCGAGTTTCCATTCTTCAATCGCATTGCCGGACTTGTAGTTTTCACCAGGTTTATTGAAGCGCTCGTCGAGGCGGACCATGGAATAAAAAGTTCCTGAGTCCATCGCTTTTCCGTCAATCACGCCTTTGAATGCTTTCATTCCGACGACTTCAACCAACATTTGTGCCATAACGTTTCCTTTCGATTTCTGGCAGCTCATACCAGTCGGGCATTGCAACGGGTCCGAGCTTAATGACCCGCGTTTTTGTTTTCAATTGGACGACATTGGATTTAATGGCAATGTCAACGCCATAGGGCAGTAATGCTTTTCTGTGCAAATAAAACTGAGATTTTTTTAGTTTTGAAGTAATGTCATCACCCGCTTGCCACATGCGATAAGTCGATAAAAAATGTTTTGGCAAATCGGTAATTTCATCAACATCAGCAGAAGCACGGCTCAGAATCTCACAGCGTTCAGTGAAATCTATTTCAAGTTGCTTCATATCAAATCCGCCCAAGTAGTTACAACCGAGCTGGTGCAGCTTGGTTGATTTAAAAGTCATCTCAGCCCGCACAAGGCCAACCAGATCGCACCAATCAGCCAGCAGCAGCACATAGGGATTTACAGGAGCAGGACCGCCCATATATTCCCTGACTTCATGCTTATAAGCCTTGATTTGTTCAAGCGTAAATTTCTTAGGCAAATCAAAAAAACGAGGTGGAATAGACGCATCAAACGGAGCAGATGACCGAGGGCTTTTAGATATGTGTTTGCGAAGCTCTGGGCCTTTGAGATAAACCTTGAAATAAACCACCCGTGAACCGCGACCAAAATCAACGGTTTCACCTTCGCCATAAGTGCCGGTTTTAAGCCTGCTGGACTGCTGAGATTCCAGATAACGCATGTAGTGGTATGCGTTTTCTTTACTGCCGACAGAAAAGTTTTCCGTCAGGTCAACCCGAGTAACTTTTGCACCAGTCCAAACGGTTTTAGGTTCACCCTTGAAGTTCGTGATGAACTTCTCGCCGTCGCTGAACGGTGGCAATCCCAAGGTGGCTAGGAGGTTGTTGATGATGAGCAGGCACTGCTGGAAGCTGTAACCGAAGATGTTGTCAGTACGACCCCACTTAGAAACATTGCCCTCAAACCACACTGTGTCCCCGTCACAGCGCACGAAGACAGCGGTTTCATGGGAGCCTACGACCTTGACCTTTTTGAGCGTCACGCACTCGGTTTCGCCGTTGCTGTCAATCCGCACCACGGCACCGTCAGCGATGCGAGGCAGATCGCCACCGTGCTGCTGGTAGATGCTGATCCAGTCGCAGAAGCCGACCATCTGGAGCTTTGTCGCTGACCGAGGGGTCCAGACAGGAGGTTTTTCCCCGGCTGAGACAAGGGCTAAATTCGCCCCCGTTTTCCGTTCCACCGGAATTGGATGAGGTGTTACAGGAGACCTCATGCCGAAATCCCCAATTCGGGAGCGGAGGCAGCGCCTGCGGCGAGCGGACTATCGCAAGCTCTGTCCACTGCCGCAGGCGCCGGAGCTGGGCGGCAAGAACACGCCGCAGGGTTCGGGCAGGCAATCACATTGCGGCATGGAATCGTCAAGCGGGTGCGCTCTGGAAAGAGCGTGTCGAGCACCCAGCATTCAGGCCCGCCCGGAATCGTCCAAGGACGCACGATCTGGGCGCAATAGACGATCAGACCGCGCTTGGCAAGGACGTAGGCACTTTCGAGCACTTCGCCACGCTGTGCGGCTTCGTAGCAGGCTTGAGCGTGTAGGGCATGGGTGTAGTCGGGTTCAAGCGCCCGAGGTGTATGGGCGGTCATGCTGCCACCCCGCTACGATTCGACACCACAACAGGGAAACCGAACATGAACACAACAAAACTTGCCGACGAAATTGCCCGATTAACGATTTTTTGGATCGTGCTTGAACTGGGCGCACTGCTGATAGGGCTATGGCTGATGTACGTAGTCATCAAGGCCGCGATCAGGGACGGAATCAAGGAATCCGGCATTGTGGAAACAATGCGGTACAGGCCACGACCGCCCGCACCTACTGAAAAGAGCTTGCCGGACTTCCGAGCGGATTGAAGGCTGGCGGCGATCATGCTGCACCACACACACGGAAAAAATCAGAGTCATTCTCAAAAGCAAGCCAAGCATGGGTGCCAGCCTTGATAACTTGGAAATCGTCGGAAAGGTGGCTGAACTCAGCAAGCTGATGGCGATAGCACCAAGTGTTGCAGGGCCAGAACAGCACATCGTCGGAGCTTGTTAGTGCTGGTGCTGATGCCACGCGGACAACCACGCAGCAGAAATTGGTTTTATCGCCGTGGGCAAAGCGCCCGCCAGGAAGAAGCGCGGTGATGACCTCGACAGGCATCCAGTCAGAGAACTGGACGGTATCGCCGACTTGAAGGGCGTTGCCCAGTGCGTCAAGGTGTAAGGTGCCCCCCCCCGGAACCGATGCCGGAGCCACCATAGCAGGGGCAACGGTTGTTTTATCCGGGGGAGAACGAAAAGCAGTGTAAGGGGTGGTGGGCATGGTGGCTCCTGTTAATGTTGTCGGATTGACAACAAGCAGAAGCTAACACAATGTTGTCAGACTGACAACATTTTTTAAATATGATGTCGCTTTGACAACACATAGGAGTGCAAAAATGCAATCGACGATGGAACTATTGGATAAAGCGTTATCGAATCGCTACGAGATGAGCGCAACCGACTGGTGCAAACAACTGCAGATAAACCGAACAGCACTGTCAGTATCTAGGGCGCGAGGAAGATTAAGCCCAACAGTCGCAGGAAATCTTGCCCGGCTGTTAGGTGAAGACGAAGAACGCTGGATTGCAATTGCTGCAATCGAGGCCGAGCCAGAGAGCTACGGCAAAAATAAAATCATCTCCAGAATGGAGAATTGGCGGAAGCGGTGAGATTCGAACTCACGGAGGACTCACATCCTCGGCAGTTTTCAAGACTGCTGCATTCAACCGCTCTGCCACGCTTCCAAGCCCGCTAGTTTAACCGCAGGGCAGGCGGGCGACGGCGGCGGGCTGGAAAAAAATCAGGCTCTTTGCCTCTGCCGGGGCGCTTTGGCGGGCGCGACAAGCGCGTTTTAGCTGAGCCGGGTACAATGGTGGGTTCGGTAACGCATCAGCGTTTTTCATTGAAGTCTTCTAGATCCGGCTTCTTTCTCAAATGCGGCGCTTCCAAGAGCCCGAATTCACAGCGCTTTGCCAGTGCTTTCAAGGCCCACACAGCCTTGATCCGTCTTTGCACTGTTCCCTTTTCTAGCGAGCACTTTCTCCAACGGTGCCCACTGATGGCTCGATTCCAAGAACCGAATACCCGTTGGCCTGCTCGCAGGCTGCTTACCTTTTGCCTTTATCAAGCCGGGAAACATACCCGGCCCGACTCTCTTATGACTATCAATACCCACCAGCTGTCCGTAGGCAAATACCTTGTCTCGCCGCTGGCAAAAATTCAGGGCGAAGGCCGCTTTGCCGCTTCCGTCTCCATCCGCTCCGGCCAAGGCAGCGCCACCCACGACCGCGTGTTGCGCTTCCACGACATCTTTGAAACGGCTGCCGCTGCCGTACATTACGCTACCGAACACGCACTGGGCTGGATTGCCGAACGCTCCCAGCCCGCCTGCGCCTGACGCACTGCCAGCCTGTCCGGGCTGGCTGTTAGAAAAATCATCACCGAAATAGTTTTCAATTCTCAGGAGTTATCGACACATGGCCAAAGAAGAACTTATTGAAATGCATGGACTGGTTGACGAGGTCTTGCCCGATTCACGCTTTCGCGTGACGCTGGACAACGGCCACAAGCTGGTCGCCTACACCTCGGGCAAGATGCGCAAAAACCACATCCGCATTCTGGCGGGCGATCAGGTTTCGCTGGAACTCTCGCCTTATGACTTGAGCAAAGGCCGCATCACCTTCCGCCACATCGCTGGCCGTGGCCCCGGCCCAGCGCCGCGCCAAAACCGCTAAATCGCGCCAGAACAATGGCAGGCTGCCACGCAGCCCGCCATTCATAGCGTTAAAAAACGCTCAGTCTTCCAGCAGCGACAGGTCGCGCACCGCGCCCTTGTCCGCCGACATCACCAGCATGGCATAAGCCTTCAGCGCAGCCGACACCTTGCGCTTGCGTGGCAACGCCGGTTTCCAGCCCAGCGCGTCCTGCTCGGCGCGGCGTTTCATCAGCTCTTCATCCGACACCAGCACGTTGATCGAGCGGTTCGGAATGTCGATGCGGATGCGGTCGCCGTTGCGCACCAAGCCAATCGCGCCGCCCGCTGCCGCTTCCGGCGACGCGTGGCCAATCGACAGGCCAGACGTGCCGCCCGAAAAGCGCCCGTCGGTCAGCAGTGCGCAGGCTTTGCCCAGGCCTTTGGACTTGATGTAGGACGTGGGGTAGAGCATTTCCTGCATGCCGGGGCCGCCTTTCGGGCCTTCGTAGCGCACGATGACGATGTCGCCCGCCTTGACCTGATCGGCCAGGATGTTCGCCACCGCCTCGTCCTGCGACTCGGTGACGTGGGCCGGGCCTTCAAACACCATCAGCTCGTCATCGACACCGGCGGTTTTCACCACGCAGCCGTTCAGCGCGATGTTGCCGACAAGCACGGCCAAGCCGCCTT
>Ga0302287_10000888_pt1 | contig 13037 bp, 9 predicted proteins | sample III_Fen_E2_4_FD_200452 | JGI IMG/M metagenome (GOLD analysis project Ga0302287, IMG submission 200452) | Peat permafrost microbial communities from Stordalen Mire near Abisko, Sweden - III_Fen_E2_4 | ecosystem: Environmental > Terrestrial > Soil > Wetlands > Permafrost | place: Sweden: Abisko...
AAGCGGCCAGCCATACCGCTTGCATTACTTCGCCCGCTCGGCCCGGTACGCCGCGTTTACCGAACTGCTGGCGACGAATTTTGCCGACCACGTGGAATTCCACTATGGCGTCGAGCCGGGGGATCTGGACGGCGCACTGAGCGAGTGCCTGGACCGCGCCGGCAATGCCGCCCACGTCTACACCTGTGGCCCGGCACCGTTCATGAACAAAGTGGTGGAAGTGGCGGCGCGCAGCCGTTTGGACGACGCCATACACCTGGAACACTTCGCGGCGGACCCGGCAGCCAACAGTGCCCCGGCCGGCAGCTTCGAAGTCGAACTGGCCAGCTCCGGCGTAGTGCTGCAAGTACCAGCCAACTCCAGCCTGGTCGACGTATTGCAGGCCCACGGGTGCGACATCGACACCGAGTGCCGCGAAGGCATTTGCGGCACCTGCATCGTCGAGGTGCTCGACGGCGTTCCGGAGCACCGTGACAACTGCCTGTCGAACAAGGAAAAGGCTTCGAGCAAACAGATCTGTGCCTGCGTTTCCCGGGCACTTTCCGCTCGTCTGGTATTGGACATCTAAACGCTTTCTTCACTGGAAAGCTGACACCGGAGCCGGTTGAATGGCGCCTGGCTACCATTGAGGGAGGCGATGGCGGGAAGACGAAACACGTTTACCGAGCCGCTCGACGAAGCGGCCGGAAATAACAACAAAAAAGTGAGGCTTTTGCGGACATGATTACAGCATCGGCGGTGCGCAATGAGGCGTTCGAAAGTTGGTTGAGCCAGGTGAACCAGGCCTGTGGGCGCTTCGATGCCCGCGCGCTGGACACCGGTTTTTATGGCGAGCTGGCGGAGTTTCACAGCGGTGCGATCAAGCTCAGCGTTGTCGATATGGCGCACGTGCACCTGTATCGCACCAGCAAGGATGTCAGTGTCAGCAGCGACGGGCATTACTACGCAGTGTTCCAGATGCGCGGCAACTCGCAGCTGGAGCAGGGCGACAACCGCGCGCAACTGGGCTGTGGCGACATCGCCCTGATCGACGCCTGCCGCCCGAGCGACATGACCTACCACGAGGACTCCCGACAGCTGTCGCTGATCCTGCCGCGCCAGGTGGTTGAGCGCGGCTCGCATTTCACGGCGGTCAATTGCGCTACACGCATCGCCGCCAACAGTCCCCTGGCCGCAATGGCCAACAAATTGGTACTGGAGACTCGCCAGCAGGAAGGGCTGGACATGCAGCAAAGCGAAGCCGTGCTCGACGCCCTGGCCAGCCTGCTGTTGCCGGGCATCAGCGCCCACGACGGCGGTAGCGACGCCCATGAACGGCAGTTTCGCAAGATCATCGCCTTTATCGACCAGCACATCAGCGACGAAGAACTCTGCCCGGAACTGATTGCCCGCGAGGTGGGCGTGTCGGTGCGCGGCCTGTACCGCATGTTCTCCAAGCGCGGGCTGGTGGTGGCGCAGTACATCAAGCACCGGCGCCTGGATTTCTGCGCGGAAAACCTGCGGCGCAGTGATGTCGAGCAAAAGCTGTCGGCACTGTGTTACGCCTGGGGTTTCTCGGATTCGAGCTACTTCTCGTCAGCCTTCAAATCGCGCTTCGGCGTGTCGCCGGGTGCTTATCGAAAGCGGTATAGCCAGGCCTGACTCGGCGTTATCGTTCATCGCTAGCAGGCTAGCTCCCACAGGGGATCTGCGGTGCGCACAAATCCGGTGTTCACTGCAGACCCAATGTGGGAGCTAGCCTGCTAGCGATGGCGGCCTCATGACCGCCGCCATCCCTCAATGCCGCACCGGCTCATCCACCGGCAAATGCAGCACCTCGCGCACCAGCATGGCGATGCTGGTCACGCCCATCTTTTCCTTGATCTTGGTGCGGTGCACATCGACGGTTTTCACGCTGATGTTCAGCTCCCGGGCGATCACCTTGCTGGCCTTGCCGTCGATCACCAGCATCAACACTTCACGTTCGCGACTGGTCAGCAGCGAAAGCTTGCCTTGCAGGTTGCGGCGCTGCTCCTGATCGGCCTGGGCGTGCACGGCGGTCTTCAGCGCTGCCTGGATACGGTCGATCATCTGCTGCGGGTTGTAGGGCTTCTCGACGAAGTCCAGCGCGCCATTCTTCATGGCATTGACCGACATCGGAATGTCGCCATGGGCCGAAACGAAGATGGTCGGCAAGGTGCTGCCGCGCTGGTTGAGGATTTCCTGTAGCTGAAAACCGCTGGTTTCCGGCATGCGCACGTCCAGCACCAGGCAGGCCGGTTGCTTGGGGTCGTATTGGTTGAGGAATTCTTCGGCGCCGGCAAAGCACTGCGCCTTCACGCAGACCGACTCCAGCAACCAGGCCAGCGACGTGCGCAGGTCTTTGTCGTCGTCAACGATGTAAACAATCGGTTTGCGGGTTTCCATCAGGGGCTGCCACGAGAGTTTCTAATTATTGTTTTCGCACGCGAGCACGCGCGGCGCTTTTTGGCTCATCGAGTCGGAGCCAATACGCAGAATACCCACTGTCACCGGTCATGACGATAAAGAAACCACCTAGTCGACTAGCGGAAAGCCCACCTCGGCATGGGGATCGTCAGAATGGTTGTGCCGCGTGCCGGGCCTTAGTCTTGTTCCATCACCTACGGGCCGCCGGATGGCGGTCCTCCCGAGAGGAGGGGCATCGACATGGCCGACCTGAGCCAGCAGCAAATCGACTTTCGCAACGCCATGGCGCAGCTGCCTGCGGCGGTGAACATCATCACCACCAACGGTCCTGGCGGCCGCTGCGGTATCACCGCCAGCGCCGTGTGCTCGGTGACGGATTCGCCGCCCACCGTGCTGGTGTGCGTCAACCGCAACAGCGCCACCCACGATGTGTTCCGCGCCAACGGTCACTTGTGCATCAACGTGCTGTGCGGTGAACAGGAAGAGCTGGCCCGCCACTTCGCCGGCATGACCAAAGTGCCGATGGCCGAGCGTTTCGCCTGGGACCTGTGGGACGACGGCGCCGCCGATGTGCCGGTGCTGCGCGACGCCCTGGTCCAGCTGGAAGGGCGGATCAGCGAGTGCAAGGAAGTGGGCTCGCACTCGGTGATGTTCGTCGAGCTGACGAAGGTGGGCGTGCGCGAACCACGGGATAGCCTGGTGTATTTCAACCGCCTGTTTCATCGCGTGGAGCATGCCGGGGCGCATTGCTGAGACCGCGTTATCGTTCAATCGCGAGCAGGCTCGCACACAAGTTAATCGTCGTCGTTCACAGGTCCTGTGTTCGCTGGAGATCAAATGTGGAAGCGAGCCTGCTCGCGATGGCGGATTGTCAGCCGCCGGTGATGTTGCATGTGAAGTCCTCATCGCTGGCAAGCCAGCTCCCACAGGGTTCTCCGGTGAACACAAAATCTGTGTCGCGCCAAAATCCATTGTGGGAGCGAGCCGGCAACGGGCGGCGTTCCGACGATGACGGTATGTCAGGCACCACCGATGTCAAATGCGGAAGCTGCCCACCAACTGATTCAACCGCGCAGCCTGTTGTTCAAGCTCGGTACAGGCTCGCAATGTCGACTGAAGATTCTCCACCCCTTGCTGGTTCAGGGTGTTGATCTGCGTGATGTCGACGTTCAAGGCTTCGACCACGGCGGTCTGTTCCTCGGTAGCGGCGGCGACGGATTGGTTGACGTTGTCGATCTCGCCGATGCGTAGTGTGACGCTGCCCAGGCGTGTGCCGGCGAGGTTGGCGATGTTGACGCTTTCTTCGCTGTGCTGCTGGCTTTCGGTCATGGTGATCACCGAGTCCCGTGCGCCCACTTGCAGCTCTTCGATCATCTGCTGGATCTCCAGCGCCGAGGCCTGGGTGCGTCCGGCCAGGCTGCGCACTTCGTCGGCGACCACCGCGAATCCACGGCCCGCTTCACCGGCTCGCGCCGCTTCGATCGCCGCGTTGAGCGCCAACAGATTGGTCTGCTGCGAGATGCCCTTGATCACTTCCAGGATCTGCCCGATGTTCACCGTCTTGTCGTTGAGCACCTCAATGTTGGCGCACGAGGCACTGATCTTGCCGGACAGTTCGTTCATCACTTCAATGGTGCGCTCCACCACCTGGCGACCGTCCTCGGCCTGCTGTCGAGCGGCGGAAGCCTGTTGCGAGGCATCGGAGGCGTTGTGGGCGATTTCCTGGGCGGCGGCGCCCAGCTGATTGATCGCGGCGGCCACGCTGTTGGTGCGGGTGGACTGATCGTCGAAATTGCTCAGAGACGAATTGGACGCGTCCAGCACCCGTCGCGCCCCCTCGTTGACCCCCAGGGCCGCCGACGACACCTCGCGAATCGAGTGATGAATGCGTTCGACAAAGCGATTGAACGCGGTGGCCAACTGGCCGATCTCATCCCGGGATTGCACGGCCAGGCGACGGGTCAGGTCGCCTTCGCCGAGGGAGATGTCCTCCATGACCCGCGTCAACATTTGCAGGGGGCGGGTGATGCGTTGCGCGGTGTACCCGATCAACAGCAGGCCGAGCAGGGCCGAGCCGCCGCCCAGCAGCAGTTCCAGTGCGGTACTTTTCACGCCCTGGGCATCGAGTTGCTGTTGCAGGGCTGTCACCGGCGCCAGTAACACCTCCTGCGGCACACCCACCAGCACCCCCCACGGCGCAGCACCGGCAATCGGTGACAGCGGCTCCAGGACCTTGATCTGCTGCGTGTCGACAAACACCTTCGGCTGGCCCTGGCGCAACGCGTCCATGACCTCGGCATTGTCCATCGGTTGACCCAGGCGACTGACGTCCTGGCTGTTGGCGGAGATCACGCCGCGAGGGCTGACGATGCTGATCTGGCCATGGCCATCGAACAATTGCAGCGCACTGGTTTGACTGTTCTTCTGCAGCGCGGCGAGGTTGATGTCGAGGCCGACGACGGCGATGACGTTGCCGTTTTCCAGCAGCGGGAAGGCGACGCTGGTCACCAGTTTGCGGCTGCCGGAGGCTTCGTCGAAGTAGGGCTCCAGAACGCACGCCTGACGGGTGTCACGGGCACAGGTGTAGAAGGCGTTGTACGGTGCGCCGCTGGGGCCTGGCTCGGTGTTGGCGAGCAGGCCCTCGTCGCCGATCACCGCTTGCAGTTCGCCGGGTTTGCTTTGCACCCAGTAGAGCGAGAAGCGTCCGGTTTCGTTGCTGCCCAGCTCTGCCTGATTGGCGAAACCGGCGTCGGCACCGTCCAGGGCGTCCGGCTCGAAAATGACGTAAAGCCCGAGCAGGTCGGGCTTGTCGATCAGGGCCTGGTGAAGCTGGGTGTTCAGCGCCTGGCGAAGTTGTGGGCGGGTGAGGGTCCCTTGACGCTGGAGTTGCCTCAGATACAGCAAATACCGCGACAACCCCTGGCCAAATTCGTGGGTCTGCATGAAGGTGCGTTGCACCTGCATGGCCTGCACTTTGCCCAAGGCCTGCATGTGTTCCCTGGCCGCGTCGGCGAGCATTTTGCCGCTGGCCTCGGCCACTTGCTGGCTGCTCTGGTGAGTCTGGTACAGCGACAGCCCCATCAGCAAACCCACCACCAACAGCAGGCAGAGGCCGGCGAGCAGGGTGATTTTGCTCTGGATCGTGAGGAATATTTTCTGCATGGGAAATGCCTTTTTCCTGGTGGCGAAACCGATCCCCTGTAGGAGCGAGCCTGCTCGCGATGGACGTCAACGATGACGCGGGCTGTCTGAATGCCCGTGGTGCTCGGGCCTCCATCGCGAGCAGGCTCGCTCCTACAAGGTTCGCGTCAGAACGTCGTGGCGAAAACCACCTGGCTATAGAGATTCCTGTCGTTGTTGCCCAGTTGCGTACCGCCCTGATCGGCACTTTTGTCCGGCTGGAACAGGCCGATCAGTGGCATCACCGTGAGGTGATCGTTGAGGTGCCACTCGGCGTACAGGTCCACTTCGTGGCCATCGGTGTTGCCCAGGTCGCGGTCGATGGTGTCGTAATTGAAGTACATCGCGCCGACGTTCAGGTTCTCCAGCGGCGAGACGGTGAACTTGAGTTGCTGGATGCGCGAGTTGCTGTTGAACGGGCCGGCGTAGTTGCCCGCCACTTCACCCTGGAACCAGGTGCCAAAGCCGCGGCTGAAACCGTAGAACAGGGTGTCGTAGCCTTCCGAGAAACGGCTGTAGCGGTAGCTGGCATAGGGCGTCCAAGGCGCGTCGGAAAACGTCCAGCCGGCTTCCAAGTACCAGGCGTCTTCGTTGGCGGCGTGGGGTTTGTCCTGCTTGGCATATTCGCCGGAGAGAAACAGGTCCTTGACCCCGGCATTGCCCGTCGCGCGCAGGCTGTAGGTTTTCATGCCGTCGCGCTCCAGTTGCGCCGGGGAGGCGTACTGTTTGTCGACGTTGGTGGTGTCGATGTAGGTCAGGCCGACGGTGCCGGCTTCGGCCACGTGTTCCAGGGTGCCGACGTACATTTCAGTCTTGGCCTGGGCGCGGTTGTCGGATTTGAGCCACATCAGGTCGCCACGCCAGCCTTCTTTGCCACCGATACGCAACACGGCGGTTTCGTCGAACGCCTTGCGCGCGGCCAGCCAATAGGCGCCGCCGCGATTGAACTCGCCGTCGGCCAGGCCTTTGCCCATGTTCAGCGCGTCGCCATCGATCAGGAAGCCATCGCCGACCACGATGTTCTGGCGACCGAAGGACAGATCGATACCGTCCGCGCCCAGCACCGGAAACAGATTGCTTGAGCGCCAGCCGAGGTAGGCGTCCTCAAACTTGGTGGTGCGTTCCGTACCGTCGCTGAAACCGGCGGCATCGCCGTCGCCCCAGGTGCCGGAACTGAGCAGATTCGCCGCGCCGTAAGCAGTGCCGGCGCCGGCCAGGCCCTTGTCGAAGCTCAGGCCGTACTTGATGTAACCCTCACGCCACGACGACGAACCTTCATCGAGACGGCCCGACAGGGCGTAGTTTTCCTGGCTGTGGAAAATGCCGAAAACCGCTTCCAGGGTGGCGTTCAGGTGACTGTCGCTATCGGCGTAGAGTTCATAGGCTCCAGCCTGACCTGCGCTGATCATCAGCGCGAGGGTAGAGAGGCGAAGCAAGGGGGACTTGAGCATGGCGTGACATCCGTTCTTGTTCTTGAGCGCAGGTTTGCGGTCTTTTTAGATACTAAGGTCCGGATTTTTTTTGCCCTTTTGCCTGTTTGCCAATTAGTTGGTTGTGCTTGCCAGATTGCATGGCGAGGGGATGTCACGAAGTTTTTGCTGCTTCATTGACCTGCGCGTTCGCATTGGCGAATGGCGCGGTGTATCGACATTCATCGTCGGAACGCCGCCCGGAGCAGGCTCGCTCCTACAGGGAAAGGCAAACGTGCATCCGAGCGGTTTGGCAGAACCGCCAACACGACTGGCACGCAGGGCAAAACCCGCGAATCCACGACCACCGACAATCCTGATCAACCTGCCGGGGCACCGTTGTCCCGGCACTTTCAGAGTTGGCGTTCGCCTGCTGGCGAATGCGCGGATTTTCAAGGTCGTTTCCTATGTTTACCTCCCTGCGTTTGCCTCTTTTCGGATTGTTGTCGTTGGCCCTGGCCCAGGCGGCGCTGGCGGCCGATTGCGCCCCCGATCAACGCCACGGCGCCGAGGTGTTTGCCAATGAATGCGGGGTTTGCCATTCGGTGACCAAAGGCGCGACCGGCATGATGGGGCCGAACCTGGCGGGTGTGGTCGGGCGCAAGTCCGGCTCCCTGGAGGGCTTCAGCTACTCGCAAGCCATGCGCAACAAAAACATCGATTGGCAAGCCGAGAACATCGCGCAACTGATTACCCAGCCTCAGGCCTATGTGCCTGGCACCTACATGCCTTACATGGGCCTGGCGTCGGCGGACGATCGCCAGGCGGTCGTGTGCTTCCTCAAAGAACAACACTAAGCGGCCGGTTTCCTGGCTGTTCCAACCTTCACACCGAACGATTTATCCAAAGGTGAATTATGAGCAACGTTGAAATCCTGCCGCAGGTGGCTGCATTTATCGAACGCCGCCACGGCTGCTTCATTGACGGTCAGTGGGTGTTTGCCGAGGGCGACAGCATTGCCGTGGTCAACCCGGCCACCGGGCAGACCCTCTGCGAAACCCTCGATGCACCGCCTGAAATCGTCGAGCGTGCCGTGCAGTCGTCGCACAAGGCATTCAAGTCCGGGGTCTGGTCGGCACTGCGTCCGGCCGATCGCGAGCGCATCCTGCTCAACTTCACCCGCCTGGTGGAAGAGCACGCCGAAGAGCTGGCGCAACTGGAAACCCTGAGCCAGGGCAAGTCGATCAACATGGCCCGCGCCCTGGACCTGAACGCCACTGTGGAATTCATGCGCTACATGTCCGGCTGGGCGACCAAGATCGAAGGGCAAACCTTCGACGTGTCGATCCCGTTGCCACCGGGTGCCAAGTTCACCGCCTTCACCAAGCGTGAGCCGGTGGGGGTGGTGGTCGGTATCGTGCCGTGGAACTTCCCGCTGCTGATCGCCGCCTGGAAACTGATGCCGGCGCTGGCTACCGGTTGCACGGTGATCATCAAGCCGGCCATGGAAACCCCGCTGACCGCCATGCGTCTGGCGGAGCTCGCGCTCGAGGCCGGCATTCCCGCAGGCGTGTTCAACGTCGTGACCGGTGGCGGCGCCTCGGTCGGTGGCGTGCTGACCCAGCATCCGCTGGTGAGCAAGGTCTCGTTTACCGGTTCTACCGCCGTTGGCAAAAGCGTCGGGGTGGCGTGCATGGCCAACATGACGCGTTTCTCCCTGGAACTGGGCGGCAAGAACCCGATGATCGTGCTCGCCGATGCCGACGTCGAAAAAGCCGTGCAAGGGGCGATCCTCGGTGGCCTGCTGAACAACGGCCAGGTGTGTGCCGCGGCTTCGCGTTTCTACGTACACCGCTCGATCCACGACCGATTCGTCGAAGCCCTGGCGGCGGCGGTTTCGGCCATGCCGATTGGCGCGGGCATGAACGGCGACGCAGCGATCAACCCGCTGGTGTCGCGCAAGCAACAACAGAGCGTGCTCAAGCACATTGAACTGGCCCGTCAGGAAGGCGCACGTGTGGTCTCGGGTGGCGAATTGGTGGAAGGCGACGGCTTCTACGTCCAGCCGACGATCCTCGCCGACATCGACCACAGCATGGCCGTGGCCCGGGAAGAAGTGTTCGGCCCGGTGCTGGGCGTGATGCCGTTCGACGATGAAGAGGCCGTGATCGAACTGGCCAACGACAACCGCTATGGCCTGGCCGCCAGCCTGTGGACCAACGACCTGAGCAAAGCCATGAACCTGGTGCCGCGCATCGAAGCCGGTACGGTCTGGGTCAACGCCCACGTGCTGCTCGACCCGGCGATGCCGTTCGGCGGGGTCAAGCAATCGGGCATGGGCCGTGAGTTTGGTCGTGCGGTGATCGAGGCTTTTACCGAGCTTAAATCCGTGTGTATTGCGCATTGATGCAATGCTTGCCGGCGGCGTGATCGGGTATCACGCCGCCGGTGGCGGTTTCGCCAGTTCGATCCCGGCGGCGCCCAGTCGCTTGAGTATCTCAAACAGCAGTTCGCTCTTGATCGAGCCGACCGCGCGTGGGCTGGCGACGTAACCGGTGATCGTCAGCGTAATGCCTTCGGGTTTCAGTTGGCTGAAGCGCACGAACGGCGCCGGTTTTTCCAGAATGGATTCGTGCTCGCAGAAGGTGTCGTACAGCAGGTTGCGCACCTGCTCCGGGTCGATGTCCAGCGGGAAGGTCAGTTCAAGTGTCGCCACGCCTTGGGCGCTGCCGCCGAGGGTGACGTTGCGCAGGTTCTGCGAAATCAGCTGCGAGTTCGGCACGATGACAATCGAGCGGTCAGCCAGTTGTATCTCGGTGGCCCGCACATTGATCCGACGGATATCGCCTTCAACCCCGCTGATGCTGATCAGGTCGCCGACCTTCACCGGGCGTTCGGTGAGCAGAATCAGGCCGGAGACGAAGTTCTTGACGATCTCTTGAAGACCGAAGCCGATCCCCACCGACAAGGCACTGACGATCCACGCCAGGTTGGTCCACTTGACCCCCAGCGACGACAGCATGAGCAGGATCACCAAGGCATAGCCGATGTTGGAAAACAGTGTGCTGAGCGAGGCGCACATGCCCGGGTCCATTTCCGTTTTCGGCAGCAACTCGTTGTCCAGCCAGCGGCTCAGGGTCCGCACCAGATAGATGCCGATCAGCAGCGCCAGCAGGCCGTGCAGCAGATTGGCCGGGACAATGTTCAGTTTGCGCAGGCCGTCACCGCCAAGCATCGCCAGGGTGTTGTTTGCCAGTTGGCCGAGGGTCGAGCCCACGCCACCCACCAGCAGCGAGATGAAAGCGATCAGCAACAGGGCGGCACGACCGACGCCAGACAAAATGACCGAGATCTGCTCCAGGCGCGTATCGCCAATACCGAGCAACTGCTTGAGCGTTTTGCCGGTGGGTTGCCGAGGTGAAAACAGGTACTCACAGCTGTCCTTGAGCAGCTGTATCAGCAAATAGAAACCGGCAAAAATGATGAACAACCAGACCAGTTCGTAAGTGATGAAGCGCGACAGCGACACATAGCCAATGAGCAGGGAGAACAGCGAGGCCACGGTCGCGATGCTGGCGAAGGCATACACCACGCCAGCCAGTGTACGGCCCGCCTCAGGCGCATCGCCGGCCACCACCATGGCCCGCCGGGTTCTGTTGACCCGCAACAGAATCGAACCGATCAAGGTTGAAATGATAAGTGCGACCAACCCACGGACGGTGATCACGACCTCGGAGCTCATGCCGGTGGCATTGGTCAACTGGGCCACTGACACCGCCACCAGCAAGACGGCAGCCAATCGCCGGGGATAGGGTTTGATTGCCAGTGCCACCTCGTCGGCAATGGCCGGCAGTCGCCATGACGGATGTTGGGTGGACAACAGCGCACGGCTCAAACCGGTGATCATCACGCAGGTGTAGACGATTTTTTCGAATTCCTCGGAAAACCCTGCCAGTTGCGGTGTCAACGGCAGTTCGCGGGTGAGGGCAAAAAACAGGACACGCAGGGCGATACCGGCGGTCAGCACCGTGGCGACGACCGACGCGAGCGCGAGGGCGCTGCGGCGCAGGCGTCCTTCGGGCATCCGGTGAATGCACAACCAGGTCAGTCCGCGTTCGGCGAGCCGACGGCCCACGCCCCACAGGCCCACGGCGAATATCACGAGCACGCTGGTCAACAGGCGCTTGCCCGGTTGCCAGACCGAATGCAGCGTGTCGCCCGCCTCCTGTATGAACTCGACCAGCCGTTGTCGGTCGTCGGCAGGTGGATCGAATAGCGGGACCCAAAACCAGGGATTGAGGATGCTCCGGGTGCGTTGGGTCACTTCGGTTTCCAGCAGGCTGCGTCGGATGGCAGCAATCTGGGTGAGCAATTCGGCGGCGCTGGCTTTGATCGCCGCCAGGGTTTTCAGTTTGGAATCGACCTTGTTCTTTTGTTCGGTGAGCGCAGCCCTTTGGCTGGCGATATCGGACTCCTCCAGCGTGGCCTCGGCCAGCGGAGCAGGGCTCAGCACCCCCAGTTGGGACTGTAATTGCGCTTGTTCGGGCAACAACAGTGCCGACAGGCGATCAGCCTCCTTGATTAGCGACTGAACCAAATCCTGCGGGGGCTCCAGTTGGTTGTAATTGCTGACCTGAGAGACCTGTTGTTTGAGGCTGTTGAGTTGGCCTTGCAGCGCCTCCAGATCGCTGTCGGACACCTTGGCGACAGCGCTGCTCGCGCCGGCGCCCGGGACATCGAGCATGGGCGCCGCCGACAGCATCGCGCCGCTCGACGCCAATAGCACGAAAACGATGAATATCACGGACTTCAAGGCATTGCGCATAGGCGTGCTCGATGGGTGGTGAGTCATTTAGCCTATGAGGTTAGGTCATGACGCGCACGTTAGAGCGTTGTTTGGTCGGATGCGATTGGGAAAAAGCCAGATACCGGGCGGTCTCCGCGTACTTGTCGACCGGCTCGACGATCCATACTTGATCATTGTGAGGCTAGTTTGCGCGTCATTATTCGGTTCGAGTTGACTCGCCTTTCGAGATTGTTCATGCCGTTCTGTGTTTCATAAAGTTTACACCTGTGGTTGTGTGCTAAAAGAGGGTGGGTTGATTTTTTGGGTTGGCTATTAAGTGGGTGGCAATTAGCTGAGAAAAAGAACAGGTTGCGCCTTGAATTTCAAAATGGGCGTGCTTAACTCACAGCAGATTCTCAAGTGTTGTAGTCAACGATAAAACGGCGTGTGTTATGTATTTGGCATAAATTTCCTGTCAGGTATGCCCATGAGTGAAGAAACGACCGGCTCCCACGGAAAACTCTCGGCGCAAATGGTGTTGGCATTTGTTTTTGGGGTAATTTTTGTCTCCGTCATTCTTTATCTTTCTTTGCATATCAAAGATTTGGATGTGTTTACCAAAATGGTTTTTTTGGTTGTTCTAAGTTTGGCGGCAGGTGGGGTTGGTGCTGTTATTCCAGGTTTTATTGTGGCTGGGGATCCGAGTAAGCTGGTCAGGGCGGGTGGTGCGTTGGCAGTGTTTTTCATAGTGCTTTATTTTGGCTCTCAATATATTGTAACTGGTCCTACTCCTGATGAAATTTTCAAGCCTGATCGAGATCCATCGTTAGTGTCCAATGAGTTTGTATCCAGTATCGAAGCGGCGAAATATTCAGAGGCTTATAATTTAACCTCTGCAGCATTCAAGTCAGGGATGAATTATTATTTTTTTACCGAAAACTCAAAAAAAATACTGGCGAAGCTCGGGGTCGAGAAGTCCCGCTCGATGATTGATCAGAAAGTAATTGAATCGCCACCAGGCATGGCGCCGGGGATGTACTGTTATACATTGTACGCTGTCGATTTTTCGAGAAGTTCGGTGAAGGTATACCAAAATATAAATCTCTTTGGTGAAAAAAGTGCAAATGATTGGCGGGTGTTTGGTGTCTGGTATTCTATAAAGGATAGTAATGGTAACTTCCATCCGGTCGATTTCAATTCATTGGATTCTTTGTAGCAGGGTGATTGTCGACTCT
>Ga0302287_10000892_pt1 | contig 12974 bp, 10 predicted proteins | sample III_Fen_E2_4_FD_200452 | JGI IMG/M metagenome (GOLD analysis project Ga0302287, IMG submission 200452) | Peat permafrost microbial communities from Stordalen Mire near Abisko, Sweden - III_Fen_E2_4 | ecosystem: Environmental > Terrestrial > Soil > Wetlands > Permafrost | place: Sweden: Abisko...
GGTGGTTTAGACCGTTACCTTGGTGAAAATTCCTGGAATCGTGAAGATAGCTGCATTAATTATAAGAGCGACGGAGTCTCCCTTAGTCCTTGCAACTCTCCCGTGAATATTTACGCAAGTGCCATCTGGAACAACCACCTGATTGTATCGGGGTATTACAGCTCCATTCCTGTTGTAGACATGGCACCAGCAAAACCAAAGGGGTGGTCGTTGTTGGGTGGTGACACTTGGAAGGGTGGTTTTACCACCTACGACATGACGGTAGTGGGTGACACTCTGTACACTGCTTCATGGGAGGCTGTGTGGAAGTATCCACTCAGTCAACTGGATAGTGCTGTAAAAATGTACTCCGCATATCCACAATACCCGTCAAGCTCATCGGCAACGACGGCATTAACGAAAAAGAAATAGTTTGTGTGTAATTAAAGGAACATCAATGAAAAATCTTACTGCCTTACTGACATCATTACTTCTGGTTTCTTGCGGAAGTAACTCATCTACATCTTCCCAATCTCAAACTCAACAAACAACGGCAAATAGTTCCATCATTGCCACAGGCACCATGAGTGGATTGCCTACGGGCTTCTATGTTATTGAAGCTGACCCTATCAAGTCTTTGAGTTCCAATCAGATTACCTATGGACTTTCTGGATATTGTGCTACATCAGATTCCGTGTACACCTACAATGGTATCGATACAGCAAACATCGATGCAAGATCATTTAAGATTATTGGCTCAGTACTTTCCATGCATATAGATTCGTTAAATTCCCCAAATGGTGACTCATTGCATCTTTATCGACTCAGCGGTAGTTCAGGAATTCAAGGGATTTGGAACGAAAAAGATTCTCAAGGAAATATTATTGGCGCAGAATGGTTCACAACAGATTCCGTCTATTTCCTTGTTACGGAGTCGTATTTCAAAAAGATGATTGTCGATACAAAAGTTGGTACAGGCAGCTCTGCGGTGTTTGGCACCGATGGCTTTCTTAGCTCCACTTTTCAAGGCAGTACTTTCCGTGAAGCAGATTCAGCCATTGTTATCCAAGGGCATTTTTCTGGTGTTAAGCGTGTTGTGACATGGGGCGGAAAAACCTGTTCGGCAAGTTTATACTTCGGTGATCAATCGGCTGCTGCATGTGCTGCATCTTGGGCAAAAGATTCCACCTTTAATCGTTGTTTGCGAACCCTTGTCCCTAACCACCCAGAACCAGAATTTTGCAGAGTTCGCCCGTATTCGCACTGTGGGCAAGATTGCGTAAATATGGCAGATACAGTTTGTAATTGAGTTACAGGGTTTAGCTCTAACACACGACGCATCTCGTGAGCGTATATTTCAAGCATGAAACATATATTTCTTGCCAGTGCGGTTTTGTTTCTCTTTGCTTGCGGAAACGACAAAACAAGTGTGGTGTATCCTCAACTGATTAGCGAGCCCGACAGTATTCCAGCAGGTTACGCGGGTGGCTGTGGGGTTCCTACAGATGCAAGCCTTGAGGATGTTTCTAAGCCGACGACTGTGGTGGGTACTGGCACTGCAGAAAGTTGCACTGGTGAAGCCGTGATTGCAGCGGTTTCGCATGGTGGGGTGATTACCTTCAATTGCGGCAAAGACCCCGTGCGCATAGTGTTAGCAACGCAAGCGCAAGTGTACAACGATTCGAACCCCGAGGTGGTGATCGATGGCGGTGGCTTAGTAACGCTCAGCGGTGGTGGCAAAAATCGAATTCTGTATGTGAATGCTTGCGACAAAAATTTGCATTGGACAACTAGCCATTGCGACAATCAAGATTTGCCCCATGTGACTGTGCAAAATATTTCGTTCATCGATGGCAATGCGAGTAACGACAACGCTTACGATGGTGGTGGTGCCATCTGGGTGCGCGGCGGTCGTTTCAAAATGATCAACACGCGCTTCTTCAATAATCATTGCCAAAGCACTGGACCCGATGTGGGAGGTGGTGCAGTGCGGGCTTTTAGTCAATACAACAACCAGCCCGTATATGTGGTGAACAGCACCTTCGGTGGCAAGGATAGCTTAGGGAACGTGGGCTCAAACGGTGGAGCACTCAGCAGCATTGGCGTGAACTGGGGCATTTACAACAGTTTGTTTTCGTACAACAAAGCGATTGGAAATGGCGGAAACCCAGCAAAGAGCGGCACACCCGGTGGCGGTAGCGGGGGCGCGATCTACAACGATGGCAACTCGCTTAGTTTGCACATTTGCGGATCTTTGATTGAGCACAACGAAGTGAATGCGTATGGCTCTGCAATCTTCTTTATCGCCGACGACCATGTGGGCACTTTGCACATCGAAGATTCCAAAATTCAAAGCAACACCGGTGGCAGCTGGGAACTGATTCCTGGCGTCTCGATGTTCGATGACACCAAGCAAGAGATCAGCAATTCAACGATTACCCGTTAGCTGACGGCTCACCCACCCAGTCACTCTCCGTCAACACAGCTGCCCTACGTCAACACAGCTATTCTTCGTCATCCTGCGAAGGCAGGATCTCACCCCTTAAAGAGATTGCGGTCTTACGCCGCAATGACGAAAGGAATATTGCGATGGCGCTGGGAACGAAAGGAATGTAGCGAGGATGTTGCCTATCATTTTGAGTGTTGTTTGTAATCACACAAATTCTACAAATCCCTTGAAAAACAAATGTTGGACAGGAATGTCTATAGCCTTCTGTGCTCCGAGAAGAAATTTGATCGTGGAGAAATTACTTTTCAAGTATGAAACATTCAGCATTATTTTCTGCAGTGGTTTTGGGTCTTTTGGCTTCATCCAGTTGGGGCGCAAATTTTTACATGAATCAAGTGGGCTATGATTCTGCCTACGCGAAGAACATCGTTGTCGAGGGCGCGGCATCCCTTGCGGGCACTTCGTTCTCGGTCACCTCGTCGGGCACCTCTGTGTTTACAGGCACGCTGAGCGTTGCGCAAAATCCAACGGGCTGGTCTACGCAGAATTATTTCGTTGCGGACTTTAGCGCATTGAAAGCACCAGGAACGTACTCCCTTAAGGTTACTGAAAATAGTACCGCATTCACGTCGCCTACTTTCACCATCGCTTCAAAAGCCTTGGCCGCGGGCACGTTGTCTAGTGTGCTCGATTATTTCAAGAATGATCGCGCTGACGATGCCGATGTTTGGAACGCCGATGCAGCAATTTCTTTTTATGGGAATTACACCAAGACTCATGATGTGCGTGGAGGCTGGTACGATGCCGCCGGCGATATCAGCAAATACCTTACACATCTTTCGTATGCGAACTATTTAAACCCACAGCAGATCCCTTTAACCACGTGGGCACTTGCATTCACAAAAGAACATATTCCCACGTTGCTTGCAGCACAAGGCAAGGCGAACCAGGTGCAACAAGAGGCACTATGGGGTGCAGACTTTTTAACCCGCATGATCGATACCGCTGGCTATTTCTACGCAACAGTGTTTGATGGTTGGACAGGTAGCTTGGCTTCGCGCGAAATCTGCGCGTTCACTGGTTCTGCGGGAACACTTAACAGCAACTACCAAGCGGCGTTTCGCGAAGGGGGTGGAATGGCCATTGCAGCGCTTGCCCGCGTAGCATCTTGGGGTGTGGGTGGCGATTCCACTTCGGCATCGTACTTGGCTGCAGCGAAGCGTGGCTTCACACACTTGCAAGCGAAGCAAACCATTGGCGGCACTTGCGCTTACTGCGACAACGGTCAAGAGAATATCATCGATGATTATACTGCGCTGATGGCGAGCAATGAGCTGTTCAATACATCCAAAGACACAACCTACTTAGCCTACGCACGCCTACGTGCAGCTCATTTGGCAGGCATGTTAAATAGTGCAGGCTATTTCAATTCCAATGTTGCTGGCACGCGGCCCTTTTGGCATGCGAGCGATGCAGGCCTTCCGCTGGTGGCGCTTACGCGGTACTTAGAAGTGGAAACAGATACCTCAAAGATTACAGCGATAAAAGCCGCTGTCACCGCGCATTTATCATGGCTTGTGCAAGTAACAAACAAAGTGGCAAACCCTTTTGGCTATGCACGCCAAGCCTTCAACAGCGGCAGCACTTATCATGAAGGCTTCTTCATTCCGCATGACAATGAGACCGGTTACTGGTGGCAAGGAGAGAATGCGCGCCTAGGTTCATTGGCTGCGGCATCCGTTTATGCATCGCGCAAACTATGGTACACCGTTCCCGACTCTGTGTCCAAGTATGCAGTCTCACAGCTTGATTGGATCTTAGGTCGCAACCCCTATGGACTCTGTTTCATGAGCGGCAAAGGCACTAAAAATCCTGAGGCTTATTACAGCTCTAATTATCATGCAGGAAATCTTACTGGTGGTATTAGCAATGGCATTACAGGCAACGCCACTGACGGCACGGGTATTACATGGCAAACCTCGGCGAGCTTTAGCACAGGCAACGAATGGAATAGTTGGCACTGGACAGAGCAATGGATTCCCCATGCTACATGGTACTTGATGTCTCTCGCTGTATTGCAAGACGAGTTCCCACCCCAAGCACCTAAGCCACCGGTTGCCGTACGTGGCTCTGTGCAGATGGTGCAAGCAAACGAGATGCATGTAAGGCATCATGGCAATTGGATGAATGTTGACTTTACTTCTCCATTAAGCGAAATCACTACTGTACGAGTGGTGGATTTGCAAGGTTGTGTGTTGGTGCAAACCATTGCTGCACAAGGCGCACAGAATGTTCAGCTGAATGTGCCTGCCGCACAAGGCTTGCTGATTTTGCAAGCAGGCAATATGGTTCAGCACATTAATTTTTAAAACCGCGTTATGGATAATCAGAGTCAACATTGACTTTCGTGTTGAAAAAAGACGCCCCTGCGAGGAGCGTCTTTTTTTTATAGAGATTCGCTGTGGATCGATGTGGACTACGGGGCGAATGGTCTCGCCGGAAAACCCATGCTGGTGGAATGAGATTGCGGCCTTTGCCGCAATGACGCGCTCTGCATGGGGTTGCAGGCGATCACCCAACTATGTTTTATTTAATCCAGCGCACCGACTTTGTTTGACTATTTGAACTTACGCGCACAACGTATGCACCGTGTTGCAAGTTCGGGAATGTGATATTTTGTGAAACACCATTTTGTGATGAACCCAAGCGGTTAAAGACTTGACGGCCAGCATAGTCGAAGACACTCAGGTTGAATACTCCTGCTTGTGCTAGGGTTATGCAGACTCCAGAGCTTGTTGCCACAAGGCTTGAGCCGTTGTCTTGGGTACGAATCGTAGCCACAGGAGGCGCGACTACAGGCTCACTCACGGTAATGCTCAACAATATCACGGAACTGGTATCCTTGCCATCGGTTACACGTACTGGCACAGTGATAGTGCCAATAAAGTCAGTCGCTGGAATAATTTCAAGCCCGTGAACGTTGTAGTTTGCTGCAGTGTCGATGAGTAAAGTGAGCGAATCACCATCGACATCAATGGCTGTGAAGGCTGATAAATCAAGGTTTAGCGAGTCATTGCTTGCAATAGTAAGTGTTGGCAATGTGCCCAGCACAGGAGCGTTGTTGCGAACAGTAATCAACACTACCGCGGAGGTTGAGCCTAAGGTGTTAGCGTCATTGGTGTACTCAGCAGTAATGCTATGTGTTCCCACGGCGAGTGTTGCAATGGTTGTTTGTGCCTCGCCCAAAGCCGTAAGTGTTGCACTTCCAAGAAGTGTAGATCCATCATAAAAGTTCACCGAGCCTGTTGCAGAAGCTGTTACGGATGCTTGCAGCACAAGGGGTGAGCCGTGTTGAAGCGTTGCGCTGTCTACAACCAATGTGGTTATCGAGGTTGTTTTTGCAACAATGAAAGAATCCACTAGGCTTGCGGTAAAAGGAGCTTGAGCGCCTGTGCTATTATCCGCGGTTTTGACGGTGAAGCGATAGATGCCTGCAATCGTTGGTGTGCCTGAAAGAGCGCCCGTTGCTGCATCGATTACAAATCCAGCAGGAGCATCGGAAAGGCTGTATGTATATGGACCCGTGCCGCCCGTCGTTGTGAAGCTTTGCTGAAACGCCTTGCCAACAGTTGCCGATGAGTCCGTGCTTGCCAACGCAAGGTTCAGGATTGGTGCGTTGACTGTGATGCGAACTTTGGCGATGAGCGAAGTGCCCGAACCGTTGGAAGCCTTATAGGTCAGGGAGTCTAAGCCAGCATAGCCCGCAGTAGGCGTGTAGGTAATGAAGGTGTCAGTGACTGCGTTAGAACCATTCACAGATGGATCAACAACCGCCACAGAGGTTGCCGCACCGCCTGTCAGCAGTAAGCCTACGCGGTTGTTTGTGCTGCCATATTCAACAGTCAGATTTACATCGGCAACCGATGGTGGTGCAATGGGAACTACAGTATTCGAAGCAATCGACAACGCGCCTGAGCCTGCTGTGTCATGCGAGGGTAACCGGTAGCGGTGAGTGTAAAGTTTATGGCACTGATTGTGGCTCCCACAGGACCACCCATAGAGATTCGCACGGTACGTGTACCTGTTGGAAGAATGCCTGTAATCGAAGTGATGGATCTTGTAACAAGGACTGAACCATATTGATCAAGAGCTTGCATAGAGCAAGATCCACTGCCCCCGCAAGACGCCGAATAGTTCTGCCAGCCTTGGTCAATTAGCGCTGCAAACTTTCCAACATTGATGTCCTGCGTGACAATGTTTGTCGTAGACCCCGAAGGCAAGGTGGCTACTTGGAATTGAGTGCCCACGAAGAAGCGACTTGTTTCACCACTCCAGCCAACCATGGAAGAACCATTACCGTTGGTTACCGTATTTACACCAAGCTGGTATGCAGGGGAAACCGTAACATTAAAGATTACGTAGGTTGTTTTAACACCATCAGATACTGCGAGTGTGATCGCGGCCGTGCCGACTTGGCCCGCCACAGATGTGACGGCGATCGTCTGCGAAGCCGTGCCCACACCTGTGAGCACAATGCTCGCGTTTGGAATGAGTGTGGTGTTGCTTGAAGTTGCGGTAGTTGTGAGCAAGGAGGTTGCGTTGTCTACATCGCTAACGGTAAAAGCCAGAGGTCCAAGCTTATCGCCCGAAACATTGGCTTGGTCAGCAATTGCAGAGACTGTTGGGGCCGCATCGGTGTTGCTTACAACCATCAAAGACAGGTCGTCGAAAGCGGCAAAGCCATTCTTAATATTGTCACCCTCAATGGTGAGACGCACAGTACGTGTACCTGTGGGGAGAGCCTGACTAATGAAATACTGAGTCCATGATGTTGCCGTATTGGACTTTACAAAGGACGTACCAATGGCTGCACCACTTGCATCAAGAGGCTGAATACGGAAATACGATGTGCCCCCAGTGGAAACAAGTGTCCACCCGCTGAACTGTACCAAAATTGTTCCATTGGCGATGGCGGTTGCGTTTCCACTCACATCAAAGTCGTGGTATGTATTCCATGAGTACGATTGATTAAGGATAGGATTGCTGAAGAAACCAAGAAAAATGTTGCCCGTGTGTGGGCTTGTTCCGTTTAAAGTGCTGAAATAATAAAAGCGATCAGTACCTCCGTTATTCCAACCATCGGCAGACAATGCTGCAAGATTTGCGCGGCCTTCGCCACCTGGATTTGGAATCAGATTGGTGTTCAGTGTTGCTGCTGCGGCGTTATTTAAGCTCAACGCAAGAATTGCCACGACAAACGTGCACATCATATGCACAACATTTTTCTTAAATAAGTTGACCATGGAGTACCCCCTAAGAATATGGGCAATATTAGAAATTGGGCACACCACTAAGTGAAAATATTACCGGCTATTGCACACAAACTCGCTGAAGAAACATTAGGATATTATTCCTTTTGTGCTACAAACTGCACCGTTGGCAACAAACCCTTATGCGTAAAGTCCTCAGACAGCTAATCGAGCTGCAGCAATTTCGCGTTTTACCTTTTCCATATCTAGAGCTTGCGTCTTATTGATCAAGTCTTCAAGGGCAACCTCGGGCAAGGCTCCAGGTTGAGCAAAGATAAGCGTTTGATTGCGAAAAATGGCCAAGGTTGGAATGGAGCTTACTCCAAATTGTGAAGCCACATCGGGTGCTTCTTCGGTGTTGCACTTGGCAAAAGCAATGTCGGGGTGTTTCTCGGAAACCTTTTCAAAGATTGGGCCAAACATGCGGCAAGGGCCGCACCAACTCGCCCAGAAGTCAATGAGCAGAATGTCGTTGTTCTGAATACTTTCGTCTAGGTTTGCGCCTGTCAGTGCGAAGCTTGCCATGTTGTACTCCATGCGTGTTTTAATATTATTTAATCATAATATACGAATTTCCATTGGCTTGAGCCCTACAAACTGGAGTCATTCATCTAGCCGGAGTAACCTCTTATCTTGATTAATTCGTAATATTGAGTAAACTATTCAAAGGCACTTCAAGAAGGAAAATATGAAGCCAAATATTGGAGCTATAGATCGAATCATACGCGTGCTCATTGGCGTTCTGCTTTGTGCAAGCGCAGACAATGGACACTTGGGTTTGTGGGCTTGGATTGGTGTGCTACCCATTATCACCGCACTATTGAATTTTTGCCCTATTTATAGCTTGATTGGTTGCAGCACCAATAAGCCCGCCAAAAAGTAAACGGAAAAATGGTCGAATCTTTTTTCGTTTCCGCCGGTGTTGTAGCCTTAGGTGAAATTGGCGACAAGACACAATTACTTGCGCTGGTTTTGGCCGCAAAATTCCGCAAACCGATTCCCATAATTTTGGGCATACTGGTGGCAACCCTTGTAAATCATGGCTGCGCAGGCGCGTTGGGTACATGGATCACAGCTGTCGTCGGCAAAGATATTTTACGTTGGGTGCTGGGCATATCGTTCATTGGCATGGGCTTTTGGACACTCGTTCCCGATAAAATCGACGAAGAAAAAAGTTCGCTCTCGCACTTTGGTGTTTTCGGAACAACGCTCGTCAGTTTTTTCTTAGCAGAAATGGGCGATAAAACGCAGGTCGCAACGATCGCGCTTGCTGCAAAATATTCTGCGATAATTCCTGTCGTAGCAGGCACTACCTTGGGAATGCTCATCGCCGATGTGCCCGCGGTATTGCTGGGCGAACGCGTCACGAAGCTTTTCTCGATGAAGGTTGTACATACAATTGCAGCCATCATCTTTCTTGTACTTGGTGTACTCGCCTTATTGAATGTTGGGAACCTATGAAGCTTGTAATCATTTCTGGAGGCTCGCGAGGGCTTGGTGCTGCTCTGTTCGCAGAGTTTTCAACAAAGCAATTTACTCTCGTTGAATTTTCGCGTTCGGCTCCGCACAGCTATTCTGTGCCATGCGATTTTTCTGATCCAACTCAAGTGCAGACCATTGTTGCAAAAGCACTGCAACCATTGATATCACAGGCTTGGGAAGAAATTGTGGTGATAAATAATGCAGGTACGCTATTCCCAATGGGCGCGACTCAACAAAAAGAGACTGCGGATATTCTTAAGAATATACAGGTGAATTTTTCGTCTTCCATTGTATTCATCACCGAAGCACTCAAGGCGTTTCAAGCGCACCCATGCAAAAAGACGGTAGTGAATATTTCTTCGGGCGCTGCAGCCAAAGGCTATGCGGGCTGGTCGTTGTATTGTGCTGCGAAAGCTGGGCTCGAAAATTTTATTCGCGCAATCGCAATCGAGCAGCAACTGCAAAAGAGCCCTTTTACTGCAATCAATATTGTGCCCGGCATCATCGACACACAAATGCAGGAATCTATTCGCGCAGCTAGCCTCACGGACTTTCCAACCCGCGCACGCTTTGAACAATTCAAAGAATCAGGTGCGCTATCGAGTCCGCAAAAAGTAGCCTCTGCGGTTCTCAAAATTCTTGCAAGCAATCCACAGTCCGGCGAGCGCTTTGACGTCGCAAATTTTTTCTAGAACATTTCGCTTCGCACGCCACGACCCTTGAAGGTTCTTAGGCTAAACCATTTGCCAACTCATGCTATTCTCGCTGGTCATTGCGCCATCGGTACTGCCATTGCAGCAAAAGCCGCCCCCAATAGAAATGAAGTGTCGCAACTCTCTACTGATAGTTTTGAATTCATACATTTGCCCCATGCGTGGTCCTGCCTTAATTATTGCCCTTAGTATCCTTGTGTCGCGAGTGCTCGGTGTTTTTCGCGAGATGCTGCTTGCCCGCGTGGCCGGCATCAATGCCGAAAAGAATGCCCTCGATTTGGCATTCATGATTCCTGATATCCTTAATAGTTTGGTGGCTACGGGATTTTTGTCAATCATCTTTATTCCCATCTTCACTGGCTATTTGGTGAAGAACCAAGAAGACCGCGCGTGGAAGTTTTTTGCGAACATCATCAACACCTTAGGCGTCTTGATGCTTGTATTGATTGTGCCTGCGTGGATCTATATGCGCGAGGCGATTCTTTTGTTCACCACTGCGCGGCCAAGTCCCGAAGTCCTTGAGCTCTCGGTCCATTATGGACGCATAATATTACCTGGGCAACTCGCATTTTTTGCCGGCAGTTTCTTGGTGGCAGTGCAATATACGCGCAAGCAGTTTCTAATCCCATCTCTTACAGGCGTTATCTACAACGTGGCGATTATTGCTGGTGGCTGGATTGGCCGCAAACATGGGCTTGATGGTTTTGCTTGGGGTGTTCCCATTGGTGCATTCGTAGGTTTTTTTGCTCTGCAATTATGGGGAGTCATGCGCGGGGGCTTGCGCTGGCGGCCTGTATTTGAAGTGAAAGATCCCGATGTTCGCCATTACTTGAAACTCATGCTGCCTCTGATGCTCGGTGTGGGCGCTATGTTCGCCCTTGAATTTGTGATCAAGTCTTTTGGTTCTGAGTTTGGCACACACGGAATTTCTGCGCTCAACTATGCCTATCGACTCATGTATACGCTGGTGGCTGTGTTTGGCTTCTCCGTAGGCGTCGCAAGCTATCCCGACATGGCACGCATGGTAAAAGAAGGTCGCTTGAGCGACCTGAACGAGCGCGTTGCTGGCACGGTGGATCGCATGTTTGCCATACTTATCCCAGCCATTGCGGCCTTATGGCTACTCGCATTTGCCGCAACGCGCATTCTATTTGAACGCGGCGCTTTTGGGCGTGAAGCTACCGAACTGGTAAGTGAACTTTTGCGTTGGTACTTGCCTGCGTCTATTGGTCTATGCACACAGGCTGTGCTTGTGCGTTCATTCTATGCACAAGAGCGCATGTGGACACCTACACTAATCAACACCGGCATATTCTTGGCATCCCTTGCGGTATATGGTCCTGTGGCGCATGTACTCGGCATTAAGTCGGTACCCTTGGTGGGCGCTTGCACCTCGATTATTCAAGTCTTAACCATGGGCTACATTTGGCAACGCCTTAATGGCCGCGCGGGTTTGCGTAAACACACGGGCAACGTACTCAAATCACTACTCGCCCTCGCTTTGATGGGCGGAGCACTCACATGGCTTGGCCCAATTTGGGATCCAATACTTCGTGAGCTTCGCCTTATTTCCCTAGTCTTTACAGCCTGTGTTAGCGGTGTGCTGGTCTTTGCGCTTACTCTGGGAATCGAAATTCTTTTGGGCAATCAGTCTGCCCGCGCCTTGTTCAGTGAGCGACTCAGCCGCCTCAAGAGGAAATAAAAGAGCTAATTTTCAATCCATGAAAACGCTTTCTATTTCACTAGTTCTGGCAAGCCAGCTTTTGGTGAGCCAATCGATGGCTGCAGCATCTTCAGGCCCTGCACCGGGAACAACACTTCCACCAAACTACACAGAACAATGGGGGCTCGCCGTTAAGGCCGTCCAGACAGGACGCTTTCACGATGCAATCGCACCATTAGATGGCATATCAAAGAAAGCTTGGGAACTGCCACAAGGCGAGAAAGCTACAGTGCTCTTGGTCGAAAGCTATTTGCAAACCCATAATAACAAGAAGGCTTTGTGGTTATCGAAGCGCTTTTTGGATTGCAAACCTGGTTCTGCATTCCGCGACCGCGTTGAAACCGAAGTGGCGCTACTGAAAATTCAAGAATCGAACGTCTACGGCGGCATGGACGATCTGTTGCGCATCTTAAGCTATTCGAAAAATCCAACGATCAAGGCTCGGGCAAAAGACGCTGCTCTACAAGTGTTGGCGACTTCGTTACTCGCCTCGGGGGAACTGGCAAACCTACTCTCCGAACGTTCGCCAACCGATACCGAAATTTTGGGCTACCTGCACTTTCAATTAGGCCGTGAACATCAAAGTGAAGGTCGCTACAAGGCAGCCCGCATTGATTACGGCAATGTGCAACGTATTTACCCAGGTTCACAACTGGCTGAAGCCGCAGGCAAAGGCCTGAGCGCTCTTGAAGGCCAGGGCAACGGAACCCCAACTGTGTTAGTGTTAGCTCCCTTAAGCGGAGAGTTTGCAGAATTCGGTGGTCGCATGGTGCAGGGCGTTGTACTTGCCCACGAAGAATATTCTAAGCACACTGGCAAAAAGATTTTACTACAAATCGTCGATGACCGCGCAGACCCTGTGCGTGCAATTCACCGCGTGCAAGATATTATTGCTACCGATGATATTGTTGGCATTGTAGGCCCCATGATGAGCCCAGCAGCAACCGCAGTAGGCGCCTGGCTTGCAAAGACTCACCCAGAAATTGTAATGATAACACCTACGGCAACCGACGAAGGCATTGCATCACTTGGCCAAAATATTTTCCAATTGAATGTGCCCACCGCAAGCCTTGCTCGCTCTATTGCGGAATATGCTATCCACTGCTTTGGTGCAAAAGACTTCGCAATCCTTACTCCTGTAAGCGACTATGGTCGCGTTATGACGCAAGTATTTACCAAAGCCGTAGAAGCAGGTGGTGGTCAAGTGCTCGCGGTACAACAATACCAAGAAGGTGCAGCCGACTACAAAACAGAGTTCAACCGTGTGCGTGCCCGCAAGCTTTCCCTCGACAACCGTCGTCGCAATATCGCCAAAGGTT
>Ga0302287_10000898_pt1 | contig 12917 bp, 4 predicted proteins | sample III_Fen_E2_4_FD_200452 | JGI IMG/M metagenome (GOLD analysis project Ga0302287, IMG submission 200452) | Peat permafrost microbial communities from Stordalen Mire near Abisko, Sweden - III_Fen_E2_4 | ecosystem: Environmental > Terrestrial > Soil > Wetlands > Permafrost | place: Sweden: Abisko...
CTACAGTTACCAGCTATGCACTCACACTTCCAGCAGTACAGGGTGGCAACGGACAGATTCTTCAGAATGATGGATCGGGGAATTTAAGCTGGGTTGCAGGATTGACAAACTCACTGACCTCGGGTAGAATTTACGTGGGTAATGGCTCAGATATAGCTGCTCCGGTAGCTATGATCGGTGATGCTACCCTTAGCAATACGGGAGCACTGACACTGGCTACTATCGCCGGACTTACTGCAGGGTCTTACGGCTCGGTTACTAACATCCCTACATTTACGGTTGATGCAAAAGGTCGGTTGACTACGGCAGCCAACGTGGCAGCCACAGGTATTGCCATTGCCGGTGATATAACGGGTACATTGGGTGCAACTACAGTAAACAAATTACAAACTACACCTCTTGTTTTTACAAGTCTGACACCAGGTGATATATTAAAATATGACGGTGCAACCACAAGTTGGAAGAATGTCTCTGTAGCTCTTCCTGCTTCAACGGCATCGGCATATATGGTGTATGGCAATAATACCAATGCTTCGGCAGCTCCTGCCTATTTTACTCCCGTATTGGCTTCGGCATTGTTCGCCAATCAGGGGGTAAGTACTAACTACGTATTACACGGAAATGCTAGTGGCAATCCTTCGTGGAGTGCTATCAGCCTTACGGCAGATGTAACCGGCACCTTGCCTGTTGCTAATGGAGGTACAAATGCCACAACGGCAAGCGCTGCACGCACGAACTTAGGTGCAGCAGCAAGCGGAGTAAACAGCGACATAACTTCGCTAACAGGATTGACATCTTCTTTGTCGGTAGCACAGGGAGGTACAGGTGGCACAACGGCTGGCACAGCAAGAACCAGCTTAGGTGCAGCAGCAAGTGGAATAAACAGCGACATAACTTCACTGACAGGATTAACAACCGCTTTATCGGTAGCGCAGGGAGGTACAGGTGCTCAAACTTTAACAGCCAACGGCGTACTTTACGGCAATGGTACAAGTGCCATACAAGCACTTGCTCCGGTTGCCAGCGGATATGTGCTCACATCTACCGGACTATCTTCTGCGCCTGCATGGACAGACCAGTCAAGTCTCAGTACTCCACCTATCAACAAACTGATAGCCGCCACGGCAGCCAATACTCCGATAGACAATGCTGCTTACACGCAGACATGGGCCTGGAATTCATTAGCAGCGGGCAACGGCTTGGCATTGACTTCAACAAATACCTCCACTACCGGTAGTTTGTTTTATGTTTCTTCTGCATCAGCAGGAGCTGCTACAAGTGGATTGGCAAACTTTAACTTCTCTGGGGCACATACCGGTAACGGTGTTGGAATAACCGATGCTACAACCACCGGAACTGCGTTGGGAATTACGGCCTCAGGTGCATATACAGGGACGGCAGGGTTATTAAGTATTACTGCCAATTCGGCAACCAGCGGAACACTGGCAGCAATCACTGCTAATGCCCTGACATCAGGAAGTGCTTTGTCAATAGCCTCTTCTTCTACTGCAATAACGACCGGAAATCTGTTGAGTTTATCATCTACAGGAGCTGCAACGTCTGCCACAGGGTATATTGAGAGCATCTCTAACACAGCAGCCACTTCTACAGTCGGATTGCTGCAACTAGCATCGAATGCTACTACTTCACCTACAAACGGATTGGCTTACTTTAACTTTAGCGGAGCGCATACCGGTACCGGCTTTGGTATCAGCGACGCTACAACTTTCGGAACTGCCTTGGGAATTATAGGCTCGGCCGCATATACCGGTGCTGGTTTGTTCAATATTACAGCCAACTCGGCATTAACCGGAACGCTGGCCGTCATTAACGGCACGGGATTGACTTCGGGTACCGCATTACAAATCAATGCGAACTCCCTGAACAGCGGCAAGGGATTATCAATCACCAGTACCGGAAGTAGCGCAACAGGCAATCTGCTTGCTGTGACCAGTTCATCCACAGGAGCTTTTGGTACTAGCGGTAATGCCAGTTTTAACTTTTTGGGAGCACATACAGGTACCGGTGTTGGTATTACAGATATTACCACTACCGGAACTGCGTTGGGAATTACGGCCTCGGGAGCATACACCGGCACAGCAGGTTTATTCAATCTGACGGCTAACGCGGCTACAACCGGCACGCTGGCAGCTATTTCATCTACTTCGCTGACTACGGGTACGGGACTTAGCATAGCAGCGAACGGATTGACTACCGGTACCGGTTTATCCATCACTTCGGCAGGAACGGTAGCCGGTGCAAGCCAGACCGGATTAAATATCGCTTTGTCGGGAACCAACGCCACTACCGCGCTTTCTACTTACGGAGCACAGGTTGCCAACACGCATGGAGGCTCGGGTACAAACTATGGCGTGTATGCTGCAGCTAGTGGAGGTACTACCAACTATGCCTTGTATGCATCCGGCGATGTTTATGTAACCGGTACACTGAGCACCCCTTCGGATATTCGCCTGAAAACGAAAATTGAAACACTGACTGATGTGTTGGCAAAATTAGAACAGTTACGAGGTGTAAGCTACGAATATAAAAATCAGGAGAAATATGCTACAGGACCGCAGATCGGTGTCATTGCACAGGAACTGCAAAAAGTATTCCCCGAACTGGTAAAAACGGATGCCAAGGGCTATTTGTCGGTAAACTACTCGCAGCTTACCGGAGTACTTATTCAGGCCATTAAGGAACAACAACAGGAAATTAACCTGCTCCGTAAACAGATGGATCGGGTAATGGAAAAACTGGATATGAAATAGTTGACAGTTGACAAGTGGATAGTTGATAGTTTACTCCGAAGGAGTTTAATGTGCATAACCTCCGGTAAGCGAAGCGTAACCGGAGGATGAAGATACGCTCAGCGCCCCAACCCCGTAGTGGGTTGAATAGAAGAGAAATGACCCCTAACCCCTCCCGATTGATCGGGATAAATGGCGGGAAACAAAGAGTGATACGCGAGACGTTGAAAAAAGGAATAATAGGAGGAGCTACTAGGAGACGAAACTAATCTCACATCCCTTTCAGGCTTCGGCGTGAGCGCTCAGTCGAACGGGGCTTGGGGTAACATCACACAAACGCTGACAGCGTGCTTGCACCTGTCAGCGTTTGAAAACAATAAATTAAAGGTTGATAACAAAGGAAAGGTATTAAAAGGTATATAATTATTGATTATAAATTTGTGTTTGTTTAGTTTGCAATTTAATGAGAGTGCGACTTTAAGTCGCGCCCTCATTAATAAAAAAAAGGAAGACAACCCCTAAATCCCCTAAAGGGGACTTAAAGAGTGGTTTTCAAGACGATTAGAAAAAGAAATAGGAGACTAAACTAATCTCACACCCCCTTTAGGGGCTTGGGGCAGAATAGACAATACTAATCTCACATCCCCGCCATTTATCCCGCAAGGCGGGAGGGGCTTGGGGTGGAAAATAGAGTGGGTCTCGCGAGTTCCAACTCGCGGTATTATTAGACCGCGATTACAAATCGCGAGACCCAACAGGAAAGAAGGTGCAGCGCACCGAACTATATGATTTTATTAAGTCGGAGGCTTGTAAACCGAACGGCGGTTTGTCGGATGAAAAGAACAATACGGGACTAACTATAAGTTCCTTGAAGGGCGAGGGGCGGTTTCAAACGGATTTTGCCGTTCCAAACCCCGATTGATCAGACTTAGTGGTAGGCAGAAGGAAACTACCCCTAAAGAGGAACAAAGAGTGGGATGCGTTGATGTTTACTCCGAAGGAGTTTAATGTGCATAACCTCCGGTAAGCGAAGCGTAACCGGAGGATGAAGATACGCTCAGCACCCCAACCCCGTAGTGGGTTGAATAGAAGAGAAATGACCCCTAAATCCCCTGAAGGGGACTTTAAGAGTGGTCTTCGAGACGATAAGAAAAAGGAAATAATAGGAGCTACTAAGAGACGAAAGTAATCTCACATCCCCTTTAGGGGCTTGGGGTAGAATAGACGAAACTAACTAACCCCCCTTTAGGGGAGGGGGTCTACAAAACAAATGAAAACAATAAACACACATTTTCTACTGGCTACCATCCTGCTTTGGAGCATGGGTGTTGCCATACAGGCGCAAACCAACTACTTCCGTGTAATAGGCGGCATACCGCACCTACCGGTGATGGCTAATACGGCCGCGGTAAGCTCACCCACTTCGGGCATGATTATTTACAGCACAACCGATGGTAAGCCCATGATATATTCCGGTTCTGTATGGACCGACCTTTGTAGTGCCTCCTCCTTTAGCTCTAATGTGGGTTATTTTAAGGTAGTTGGCGGTATGCCTATTCTTCCGGTAAAGCCCGCAAGCGTCAATACCACTTCGGGTGCTATGTACCTCAACAGCAGTGCCAGCTCCACCCTGCAGGTGTATAGTTCCGGTTCGTGGCAGTCGGTAAAAAGCCTTAGAGGCACCCTTAGCACCACCGTTGGTTCGGCGTACAATACCGAATTACTCGCTCCCGTGCTGAGCTCCGACCCCACGCCCACAGGCCTTACAGCGGGAGCTTTTTATATCAGTTCGGCTAACAATGCCATTAGCTGGTACAACGGCACAGCCTGGGTACAATCAAGTTGCCTATGCTATGCTTACAGCAATACCGCGCATACAACTACGCTGACATTCCAGTGCCACAACCTGGGCGCTAATACCAACCTGGACCCTAACACCTACGTGAGTAACGGCGATAATGTTGACTATGACATAAAGGGATACTTGTACCAATGGGGCCGCCCCTCCGACGGGCACCAGTTGCGCGGTAGCGGTACCACCAGTACCCGATCCACCACTGATGTACCCGGGCACGCAAACTTCATTACAGGTTCTACTAATTGGCGCAACCCTGCTAACAACGCCCTGTGGGGTGCCACTAAAACAGCCAATGACCCCTGCCCGGCGGGTTACCGCGTGCCTACCCAGGCTGAATGGGGCAGTATTTTCAGTGGTGGTACAACCAGTGGTGCCTCCGGTACAGCCACCAACAACACCTGGACATGGACTGGTAATGGCTACAAGGTTGGCTCATCCCTCTACTTGCCCGCCGCAGGTTTCCGCAGTATCTCTGGCACGCTCAGCACCATAGGTAGCTACGGCTACTATTGGAGCAGTACAGTGTATGATGGGACATACTCCGACGTCCCGTACTTCTCCAGTAGCACCGTGTACATAAACAATACCAGCTACATAGCGAGCGGCTTCTCAGTGCGTTGCGTAAAAGATGCTCCTGCCTCTCCCGACTGCACGGTTTACAGCAATACGGCGCATACAACTACCCTGACGTTCCAATGCCATAACCTGGGTGCTAACACCAACCTGGATCCTTTCACCTACGTGAGTAACGGCGATGCTGTTGACTACGACATCAAGGGATACCTGTACCAGTGGGGACGCCCCTCCGATGGACACCAGTTGCGCGGTAGTGGTGAGACAGCCACCCTATCCACCACTGACACACCCGGGCATGCAAAGTTCATTACAAATTCTGGTGGCACTGATTGGCGCAGCCCTGCTAACGACGCCCTGTGGGGTGCTGCCAAAACAGCTAACGACCCCTGCCCAGCGGGTTACCGCGTGCCTACTCAGGCCGAATGGTCTAGTATTTACAACGGTGGTACCAACACCTGGACCTGGACAGGCTATGGGTACAAGGTTGGTACCGCGCTCTACTTGCCTGCTGCGGGTTACCGCAACTACCTCGGTGGAGCGCCTATCAGCGTAGGCACCTACGGCTACTATTGGAGCAGCACGGTTGCTGGTACATACGCTCATTCCCTCCTCTTCCTCAGTGGTAACGTGATCTCAAGCAACACCAACTCCCGGGTGCTCGGCTTATCTGTTCGTTGCGTGGCCGAAACACCTTCTCCCGACTGCACGGTTTACAGCAATGCAGCGCATACATCGACTCTTACGTTCCAATGCCACAACCTGGGTGCTAACACTAACCTGGACCCTTTAACCTACGTGAGTAACGGCGATGCTATTGACGGTGACATCAAGGGGCACCTCTACCAGTGGGGTCGCCCCTCCGACGGGCACGAGTGGCGCAATAGTGCTACCATTGGTACCCAATCCACCACTGATATACCCGGGCATGCAAAGTTCATTATAGGTTTTCAGGATTGGCGTAGCACTCAAAACGACGCCCTGTGGGGTGCTGCCAAAACAGCCAACGACCCCTGCCCGGCGGGTTACCGCGTGCCTACCCAGGCCGAATGGTCTAGTATTCTTTCACCCAATAATACCTGGGTATGGACCACCAGCGGATATATGGTAAACTCCTCACTCTTCCTGCCTGCGGCAGGTTTCCGCGACGCCACTAGTGGTGGTACGTTCGGCGGCATTGGTAGCTCCGGTCTCTATTTGAGTAGTACGGTGAATGGGGCGTACGCCAACGGCCTGTACTTCGTCAGTGGCTCTATCGTGTTGCGCAGCGACTACTTCCGGGCGAACGGCCGTAGTGTGAGGTGCGTGGCAAATCCTCCTGCCTCTCCCGATTGTACGGTTTACAGCAATGCAGCGCATACATCTACCCTTACATTCCAGTGCCACAACCTGGGTGCTAACACCCGCCTGGATCCTAACACCTACGTCAGTGACGGCGATGCTGTTGACTACGACATCAAGGGATACCTGTACCAGTGGGGGCGCCCCTCCGACGGGCACCAGTTGCGCAGTAGCGTTTCCACCACTACCTTAGCAACAGCTGATAACCCCGGAAACGCAAAATTTATTACAAATTCTGCTTCCCCTTTCGATTGGCGCAGCCCTCAAAATGATGCCCTATGGGGTGCTGCCAAAACAGCTAACGACCCCTGCCCGGCGGGTTACCGCGTGCCTACCCAGGCGGAATGGGGTAGCATCTTCAGTGGTGGTACCACTAGTGGTTCTTACACCTCCGCCACCAGCAATACCTGGGCATGGACGGGCAATGGTTATAAAATTAACAACGCCCTCTTCCTGCCTGCGGCAGGCGACCGCGACCGCAGTAGTGGCTCGCTCACCTACACTGGTAGCTACGGCTACTATTGGAGCAGCACGGTGAATGGAACGGGCGCCTACTACCTGTACTTCAACAGCAGCAGCGTGGACCCGAGCTACAACCTCAACAGCCGGGCGTTCGGCTTCTCAGTGCGTTGCGTGAAAGAACCTGTTGTTTCTCCCGACGTCATTGTGTATAGCAATGCGGCGCATACAACCACCCTTACTTTCCAGGCCCATAACCTGGGTGCTAACACCAACCTGGATCCTTTAACCTACGTTAGTAGCGGCGATAATGTTGACGGCGATATCAAGGGGTACCTGTACCAGTGGGGCCGCCCTACTGACGGACACCAGTTGCGCAGTAGTGGTGAAACATCAACACAATCCACCACTGACGCACCCGGTCATGCAAAGATCATTACAGGTTCTTCTGATTGGCGCAACCCTGCTAACGACGCCCTGTGGGGTGCTCTCAAAACACCAACCGACCCTTGCCCTGCAGGGTACCGCGTGCCTACCCATGCCGAATGGGGCAGTATCCTTTCACCCAATAATACCTGGACATGGACCAACAGCGGGTATATGGTAAATTCCGCCCTATTCCTACCTGCGGCAGGTTTCCGCTACCTCACCGGTGGGACGTCTAGCTACGTCGGCTCCATCGGCTCCTATTGGGGCAGTACGGTGAATGGTACAAAGGCCAGCGAACTCTACTTCCGCAGCGACATCGTGAGCATGATCTTCAACGACCGGGCGCCCGGCTTTAGTGTGAGGTGTGTGAAAGAACCTACTGTCTCTCCCGACGTTACTGTTTACAGCAATGCAGCGAAAACAACCACCCTTACATTCCAGGCCCACAACTTGGGTGCTAACATCAACCTGGATCCTTTAACCTACGTGAGTAACGGAGATAATGTTGACTACGACATAAAGGGATACCTATACCAGTGGGGGCGACCTACGGACGGACACCAGCGGCGCAGTAGCACTGCCGTATCGGGTACATCCTCATCAGATACACCCGGGAATGCCAATTTCCTTTATGGATCAACCGATTGGCGCAGCCCTGCTAACGATGCCCTGTGGGGTGCTACCAAAACAGCCAACGACCCCTGCCCTACGGGCTACCGTGTGCCTACTCAGGCCGAATGGGGCAGTATCTTCATGGGTGGTACCACTAGTGGTCCTTACACCTCCGCCACCAGCAATACTTGGGCATGGACGGGAAACGGCTACAAGATTGGCACTACCCTCTTCTTGCCCGCCGCAGGTTACCGCGACATGACTGGCGGGCTCGGCAACATAGGCAGCAGCGGCTACTATTGGAGCAGTACGGTGACTGGGACCAACGTCTACTACTTGTCCTTCAGCAGTAGCCTCGTATATCCAGGCTATCCCGATAACCGAGAGAAAGGTTATAGTGTGAGGTGCGTGAAGGAATATCTTTCTCAAGATGTCAGTGTTTACAATAATGCAGCGAAAACAACGACCCTTACATTTCAGGCCCATAACCTGGGTGCTAACACCAACCTGGATCCTTTAACCTACGTGAGTAACGGAGATAATGTTGACTCCGACATCAAGGGATACACGTACCAGTGGGGCCGCCCCTCCGATGGGCACCAGCTGCGCGGTAGCGCTACCACCGGTACCCAATCCACAACCGATACACCCGGGAATGCAAAGTTTATTACAAATACTACTTCCCCTTATGATTGGCGCAGCCCTCAAAACGACGCCTTGTGGGGTGCTACCAAAACAGCCAACGACCCCTGCCCTACGGGCTACCGTGTGCCTACTCAGGCCGAATGGGGCAGTATCTTCATGGGTGGTACCACTAGTGGTTCTTACACCTCCGCCACCAGCAATACCTGGGCATGGACGGGTAATGGTTATAAGATTAACAACGTCCTCTATCTGCCTGCGGCAGGTTACCGCAGCGACGATGGTAGCACGCCCAGCAACACTGGTAGCGCCGGCTACTATTGGAGCAGTACGGTGCTTGGTACGTTCGCCTACGCCCTGTACTTCACCAGCAGCACCGTGGCCCCGGGCGACAACGGGCGCCGGGCGCGCGGCTTTAGTGTGAGGTGCGTGAAACAATGATGATGGGATGATATGGTGATGTGAATGACCCCTAACCCCTAAAGGGGGATAGGGAGTGGTTTGCGAGATGTTGCGAATATGAATAAGAGACTGATGTGATGATGTTAACTCCGAAGGCTTCGGCGTGAGCTCAGTCGAACGGAGTTTAATGTGCATAGCCCCCGGTAAGCGAAGCGTAACCGGGGGATGAAGACAGTCTCATAATCACAACCCCGTAGTGGGTTGAATAGGATACAAATGACCCCTAACCCCTAAAGGGGGACAAAGAGTGGGATGCGAGATGTTGAGAAAAAGAATAGGAGACAAAAGTAATCAAAAGCCCCTTTAGGGGTTTGGGGTAGATAACTGACTCACATCCCCTTTAGGGGCTTGGGGTACAAAAGAAGAAAACACAAATAGGGGCATAACCCCGCAATCTTAATCAAAAATGGCAATATGAATAAAACGATTTTACAACACACACGTATTTTCACACTTATCCTGATCGGTTTATCGGGGTTCGTGTTTTCCGCTCAGGGGCAAACGCTCCAACTCAGTCTTAGCCAGTATGCAGGCAAACAAGTGCTGATAAGCTCCATGCATGGAGTGAAAAAAGACACCCTTGGTCTTGTTACCCTCGACGAAAAAGGGAAAGGTTCCTTGTATTTTGGAGTCAAACAAACACGTACGGGCATCGCGGTACTGACCATACCGGGTAAAGAGCACCTGTATTACGAGTTTGTGCTTGCACCAACCGAAGCCCCCACCCTGCAGTGCGATGGCGAGTATGTACACAACGGCAACACCACCCTGCTGCACTCACCCGAAAACCGGAGCCTCGACCGCTGGTTTACTGCGCGCCAGGGGCTTATACAAAAGCAAATGGTTTTGAAAGAGCTGACACGGCTTTATACCGAAGGTCGCTTCAGAGAAGGAGCTGTAAAAGAACAGGCAGTGGTTGATAAAGCCCTTGCACAGTTAAACGATACGCTGGGTAGTTCGCCGCTGTTTGCCGCCCGCTACATGCAATACCGCGTAGCGCAGGAAACCGTGCTGTCAAAAATATGGGAAAGCAAAGACGAACGTGCCCGTGCCCGCGAATACTTCTTAAACACCATCGATTTTGAAACATTATACTATACCGGACAGTGGTTTCCGCTGATCAACACCTGCCTGGAGATATGGAAAAAAGATGAAGCTTACTACGGGCAGTTTGGCAACGATGTGGCTACTGTACTGAAAAAAATACGACAACACCCTCAAATATATATAGCATTGGCTGAGAGTGCCATCACCATTACCGAACGTATGGGTTGGGAGCACGACAAGGAGGTGCTTGTTGCATTCTTGAAGGAAGATAATCCCCTGGCCAGTCCGAGTGGTATTTTAGGGCGTGCCCTTAGTACCAACCTGGTGTCCATTGGCAGCCGTGCACCTGTGTTAGTGCTTCCGGCACCCGAAAAAGGAGATAGCCTACATGCCAACAGACCCGCTACGTTGGATCCTGCCACTTTATCCGCCGGATACAGTTTGCTGGTGTTTCATCAGGCAAGTTGCGATTTTTGCGAAAAGGCACTCGCTCAGCTTACCAAGCGGTACAAAGACTTTGTTGCTAAAGGTGTGAGGGTACTCTCATTTTCGGCCGATGACGCCCCGGGACTTTTCAGCTTGTCGGCTGCCGGTTTTCCCTGGTCCGATAAGTATTGCGACTTACAGGGGCTTGCAGGGGTAAATTTCAAGAACTACGGCGTTAATGCTACGCCCACCATGTTTTTGCTCGACGCACAGGGTAAAGTACTTGAACGCGTGGCTACAGTGAATGAAGTGCTGACTTATCTTGGTCTACCACTAGAACCTAAGAACCCCTAGCCCCTAAAGGGGGACAGAGAGTGGGTCTCGCGATTTCCAACTCGCGGTATTATTAGATCGCGATTAGAAATCGCGAGACCCGACAGGAAATGAATAATCTCAGTCGAACGGGGCTTGGGGTAGTATAATTGATGAACCCCAAACCTGACAGCATACTTGCACCTGTCAGCGCTTGAAAACAATGAATTAAAGGTTGATACCAAAGGTATTAAAAGGTATATAATTACTGATTGAAAGTTTGTGTTTTGTTTACAATTTAATGGGAGCGCGACTTAAAGTCGCGCCCTCATTAATAAAAAAAGGAAGACCTCCTAACCCCTCCCGATAGATCGGGATAAATGGCGGGGGACAAAGAGTGGTCTTCGAGACGTTGAGAAAAATGAATAATAGGAACTATTACAAGACGAAAGTAATCTCACATCCCCTTTAGGGGCTTGGGGCAGAACGATTGCAAATCGCGAGACCCGACAGAGAAAAGACAATTTATCAATAAACAAAAATATAAAATCAAATGAAGAAACTTGTATTACTAGTATTGGTGCTGTTTTCGGCACATGTTTTCAGCCAAAAAACGGCCTATCTCTACACCGACAGCGTGCTACTGTCGTTACCCGACTACAAAGTAAAGATGGTCAAACTCGACAGTCTGCGTCAGAATTATACCAAAGAAATCAATGCGGGCATAGCCGATGTACAGAGCCGGTATGAGACCCTGACCACCCCGTATGCACCCAAGAAAAACGAGACGATTCAGGATTTGAAGAAGCGTATGAGCGCGTCAGATACGCTTCGTGTGGGTCTGCTGGAAAAAGAAGCCGTTCAATGGCAGGAAAAGCGGATAACTTACGATAAACTGATACAGACCCAGTACAATCAAGACATCCAACCCATGCTCAATAAAGTGAATGCGGTGATAACCGATTATGCACGGGCAAACGGCTTGTCGGCGGTTTATAGTTTCGAACAGCTCCGGAATATACTGATATATATCGATCCCAAACAAAATATCACGGGGGTGATTGTGCGGAAGCTTAAACAAAAGTAAATGCCCCTCTCCTACCCTTAAAGTGGAGAGATTAGTTGATAGATGATTGACCCTTCGGTCGCAGGTTTTCCTAAAGAGAATTTGAAGTGGTGAGCCTATAAAAAACTAATATACAATACTGTATACAAATTTATTTCCCAAACCTGACAGCGTGATTGCATCTGTCAGTGTTTGAAAAGTAATAGTAAAGCATGAAAGAACAAAGACGACTAAAAAGGGTAAAATTGATTGTGTGGGCAATATTGATTGTATTGCTAGTATTGCAGTTATCTGTCTCTGCTTAAATATATGATTTGTTACAATATATCAACAATATGCCGGTATTCATCAAGTGCCAATAGTTACTTTAATTAGAATTATATGAAAAGCTTACGATCGCTTTTTTTATTTATTTCCCTTCTTTCTTTGATAATTGTCTCAGCACAAGAAGATCATAAATATAGTATTTACGGATTAAAATATGACATGCGTGGACATGTTGGAATGGACATTGGCACATTAAAACCCAATAATGTTTACACGGGTATTCAAGGGACAATCCCTTATGACAGTAAGAATAGCGAATTTTATATGAATCTTGTTTATGGACATGGTTACAACTTTTTATTCAATTCCAAATTCATAGCAACTGGAATTCTCGGGGTATATACGAATGATTATTTTGATACCATAAATATCAAGACCATAAATTTAGGATGTGGTATCACTATGCTGAAAAACGGAATTGGAATAGGTTGCTCATACACAAATAGAGAATTATTTAGTGTGAAAATTGCTTTTTATCCGGGCAAATGGTAAGAAGGATGAGAAGGATGTGATAATATGGTGATGGAAGGATAAATGCTATATCAACCAAGCCTGACAGCGTGCTTGCACCTGTCAGCGTTTGAAACAATAGATAAATGGAAATAATTAAAGG
>Ga0302287_10000899_pt1 | contig 12915 bp, 5 predicted proteins | sample III_Fen_E2_4_FD_200452 | JGI IMG/M metagenome (GOLD analysis project Ga0302287, IMG submission 200452) | Peat permafrost microbial communities from Stordalen Mire near Abisko, Sweden - III_Fen_E2_4 | ecosystem: Environmental > Terrestrial > Soil > Wetlands > Permafrost | place: Sweden: Abisko...
TGATCCTTTGTTACAGTATCTACCAGTACTTCGCGATGCTTGAAACCAAGACGGCGGAACTGGAGCAGAAGGCCTCGCTGCTAACCACCCAACAGCAACAGCTGGAGGAACAGAAAGCGACGCTGGATACCCAACAGGCACAGCTCACAGATCAGCAAAGCCAGCTCAACAGCAAACAAAACGCATTAGACAGCGCCTTGACGGCGATCGACAGCCAAAAAGGATTGCTGAGCACCCAATCGCAAACCCTGAGCGATCAGGAAGCGACCATTTTAGCGGCACAGGCAGCGCTGAAAGAAAAGGAGGATGCGCTCGCTGATGCGCAGGTTACGCTGGCAGATCAGCAAAGCAAGCTCAATGACGCAACTGTGCTGGTGCAAACCCAACAAACAACGCTCACTACCCAGCAACAGAAACTGGATGATCTGGTGGGCGTGCGCACAAAGATCATCCGCGACCTGAGTGATGCCCTGACCACTGCTAAAATAAAAGCGTCAGTGGATAAGAACACCGGTGATATCATGCTGGAAAGCACAGTTTTCTTTGATGTTGGCAAGTTTGATATTAAGGATTCTGGCAAGAAGTTCCTGAACCAATTCATTCCCCTGTACCTTTCAGTGCTGCTCAAGACGGAAAACGCTGATTATCTTGGGGAGATCATTATTGAAGGGCACACCGACACGCAGGGTACGTACCTGAGCAACCTTGAGCTATCGCAGGATCGCGCGCTTTCTGTGGCAACCTACTGCCTGCAAATGCAGGGTCTGAGCAAGGAACAGCAGGCGAAACTGCGCAAATTGCTTACAGCCAAAGGCCGCAGTTATTCCGATCCGATTTATAATACAGACGGTACTGTGAACATGGACGCTTCCCGCCGGGTGGAGTTCAAGTTTCGCCTGAAAGACAGTGAAATGATTGATGAAATGCGTTCGATCCTTTCTACTGGCAATCAATAACCACGGGGAGGTCGACTGGTTTGCGTATACTCAAAGCGGCAATGATCTTCATGATTGCGATGGTGGTGCTGGCATTGGCGGTGGTGAGTTACTTTTTCGCGACGGCGAAAGTATCCATTGCAGCCTACAAGGCAGAAGGCATTCAGGCGACAGCGAGCGCTGACCAGTTTGAGCAGATTAAAGCTCAGGTGGCGCAAAATGCATTCCATGGCACGCTATTCCAAACGAACGCTGCTCTTGGCACTGCTGACCAATATGCGTTTATCACCTACACTCTTCGCCTGAGCAACCAATGTCTGGTGCCGATTGATATGGTGGAAGTGCAGGTAGTGCCCGACCCCAGCGATGTGCTTCAACTCGGTGATCTGGAGGTACATTCTCTGGACGCGAAAACGCAGGGCGACATTACCGCCACCATCCTGACAGCGAAGGACAGCAACTCCATTCGGGAATTAATCGTCACGTATTATGTCTGGGGAGTAAGCTTTACCATACGCGAAACCTATGGAGGGTGATGGTTTTACGTTGTCCCTGCATCCTCTTTGGGAACTGCGACGCATGTGTGGCTAAGCTGGATAAAGACCTCTTCTTTGTCAGAGGGTGTCTTTTCCTTGCACCGGCGTGTGTATATACGAAGAACAAGAAGGCGGGCGATCAATAAGCGAAAGTGCGGGATTGAATATCCTGTAGGCATTCACTGAAGGTGAAAAGGGTCGAATTTGACCCTCATCGTTTGGGAAACCTCAGGGTTCGTCTTTTTTCGCACGAAAGCGTACCATGGCGATCCCGAGGGACGCCGGGGAGAGCAAGAAACCACGATCACGCGTGCAAACATGAGTCCACCTTCTTGAAGAACAGAAGGATTAAACAAAAAAGGTGCAGAGGCGTTCAATATGCCTCTGTACCTTTTACTTTGCGGTACCAAAGTGTTAAATTTCCATGATGATGGGCAGCACCATCGGGTTGCGCTTGATTTTATCGAAAATGTAGCGGTGCAGTTCGTCCTTGATGCGGTTCTTCATGTTCTGCCACTCACTGCCATCGATACGCCCATAGCTCATGATGATGTTGCGGGCCAGTTCGCGGCTGCTTTCGATGATGTCTTCGTTCTCGCGGACATACACAAAGCCGCGGCTGATGATATCCGGGCCTGAGACCATCGAGCCGTTGTCGCGATCGATGGCCATCACAACAATGATGAGACCATCCTGACTCAAGTGTTTGCGGTCGCGCAACACCACGTTGCCAACATCGCCGATGCCCAGGCCGTCCACCAGCACACCGCCGGTGGGTACCACGCCGGTGATGGCAAGGCTGTTGGTGTCCATTTCAATCATCTGGCCGATTTCGGGGATAACGATATTCTGGCTGGGCATGCCGAGGCTTTCGGCGAGTTCAGCGTGCTGCCAGAGCTTTGAGTATTCACCGTGGTAGGGGATGAAATACTGCGGCTTAATCAAAACGTGCATCAGCTTGATTTCTTCCTGACAGGCATGGCCGGAAACGTGCACTTCGGCGATTTGTCCGTAGATCACATTCGCACCGCAACGGTAAAGCTGGTTGATAACACGGCTGATAGGCTTTTCATTGCCAGGGATGGGGTTGGCGGAAATGATGACCATATCGGTGGTCTTGATTTGCAATTTGCGATGTTCACCATAGGCCATGCGGGTCAAGCCTGCCATCGCTTCGCCCTGACTGCCGGTTGTCACCACGAGCAATTCCTCATCGGGATAATTATCGATATCATCAATATCGACAATGCTCTCCTCAGGGATATTGATGACGCCAATGGACATCGCGACACGCGAAACATTCACCATGCTGCGCCCGACAAAGCATACCTTGCGCCCATACATGGCGGCGGAATCCACTACCATCTGCACACGATGAACATTGCTGGCAAACATTGCAACGATTACACGACCCTTTGCCTGTTGGAACAGGTCAATGAAGGTCTGGCCGATTTTGGTTTCGCTCATGGTATGACCTTTACGCTCGACGTTGGTCGATTCGCAAAGAAAAGCCAGCACACCTTTTTTGCCAATGGTAGCGAACTCGGCAAGATCGGTTACCTCACCTTCGATCGGTGTGTAGTCGATTTTAAAGTCGCCGCTGACGACGATGGTGCCCGCCGCGCAGGTGATCGCCAGCGAAACCGCGCCTGCAATGGAGTGATTTACGTGGATAAACTCCACGGTAAAACCGCCCAGTGTGATGACATCGCGAGGTTTGATTACATTCAGCTGGATGCCTGCGATGCGGTGCTCTTTGAGCTTGAGATCCACCAGCGCGAGCGTAAGCTTGGTGCCATACAGAGGCATGGGCACCTGACGCAGCACATACGGCGTGGCGCCGATGTGATCCTCGTGGCCGTGGGTGAGCAACAGCCCACGTATGCGATCTTTATTCTTGATCAGATAGGTTACATCCGGAATCACAAGGTCTACGCCAAGCATATCCGCCTCGGGGAAAATGGAACCGCAGTCTACTACAAGGATATCATCGCCATACTCCACAACTGTGATATTCTTGCCGAACTCGTCCACGCCGCCCAGGGGGATGATGCGCAGCTTAGGCTGTTCGATTTCTGTCATTGAAGAACCTCCTTTTGGATCATGGCGACGCATGGCGACGCACAGATTTGAGTCGTCTAAAATCGTGAAAAAGCGTGTGGAAACGCTTTTCTTGAGCGAAAGCCATTGGGGTATATATCAGTAGCGGCATCAAGTGCCGGAACTCAACCTGACGAGCGATCTTGCAAGGGAATGCACTTTTCGCACGCAATCGGCTAACGATCCCTATAACGCAACCATTATAGCACAAAAACAAGTGGTTGAATAGGGTTGCAAGCCTAGAAGTAAATATGTTTTCGCAGCACTCCGCAGGCGAAAATCAAGCATTTTGGGCGTTTCTTTGCATCAGATGGTTCTGTTGGCAGAAACATCGACAAAGCATACTAAGCTCCTGATTACATGGGTGGTCAGGAACCTGCTGATATACCAAACACAATATGGACAACGGTTGTGTCTGGAGAGGAACGTGATCGGGTATACAAAACAAAGCGGGGTATACCCGTCTGTCTGTTCAAAGGGAAAGGATACAGAATCAGTACAAACGCTTTCTACAAGGTTTGTCGCAGATCGCATGAGTTTGGAGCGGGGAAACGACCCGGGAGATACATAGATACCGGACGAAAACGACATTTACGTAACATATGTAAAATAGTATGCTATTTAGAATGTCAAACAACAAAACAGGTGCTGCGAAGAGCATTGCCGAGGCAAATCAGAGGCGATCACAACCTATTTCCTGTGTATTGGGTTTGTCAGTAAAAACTTCCGTAACCCGGGGCGTCCACTCAGGACGACCGGAGATGCGCCGATTGACAAACCAGAGCACACCCACAGAAACAAGAAGACCGATCATTGCTCCGGCGAGAGCCAACCCGTCGTTGCCTTTGCCAACAAACCAACCTGAAGCGATGCCCAGAAAAAGCCCCGCCAGCGGGATCACATAAGCAATGGCTGTTGCTTCCAGAAACCGGCCCTCAGGCATCTCAACGCGAACCCAGTCGCCTACCTTGCAATCAGCCTGTAAAGCGATGGTACCCGTTTGGGAAAGCGATCCGCATGCGCCACATTTGGTACATGCCTCCGGTCGGGAAAAATGAATGTCGGCGATACGCGTCTTTTCATTATATTCATAAACTTGGCCAAACTTCGTCATTCCATTGATTCTCCTTGGGTTGTGAGAGTTTGTGTAAAACACTTGCCCAAAATATGGCACGGTGCTTGACACCATTAACCACAAGTGCTAAAATATAAACTTGCATCAGTATCGTTACTATGCGGAGCCATGCCTGCCCGTTAATCAGTATTGTACATGCTGGACGGTAAAAAATCAACAGGAACTTTCTGGTTGATGGCAAAAGGCAAATCTGCTACGGCGATACCTGCGAGAACATAAGGGGTGATAGCATATATGGTGCATGAGGTTCAAATGGGGAAGCTGAGGAAACGCATGAGCTTCTCGCGCATCGACGAAGTATTGGACATGCCCGATCTGATCGAGGTGCAGAAGAACAGCTATAAGCGTTTTCTGGAAGAAGACCTCCGCGAGGTGCTTGCCGACGTTTCGCCGATCACCGACTACACCGATAATCTGGTGCTGGAGTTTGTCGATTATTCGCTCGACGAACCCAAGAACAGTGTGGAGCGCTGTAAAGAGCGCGACATGACTTACGCGGCGCCGCTGAAGGTGTTTGCTCGACTCAAAAACCGTGAAACGGGCGAAATCAAGGAATCGGACGTTTTCATGGGCGATTTCCCCCTCATGACCGAGCATGGTACCTTTATCATCAACGGTGCTGAGCGCGTCATCGTGAGCCAGTTGGTTCGTTCGCCGGGCGTATACTATGGCGACTCGATCGACAAGGCAGGTAAACACTTGTACTCCACCACCGTAATCCCTAACCGTGGCGCATGGCTGGAATATGAAACGGACTCCAACGATGTGTTATGGGTTCGTATTGATCGTGCACGCAAGCTGCCCATTACGGTCATTCTGCGCGCTCTCGGCTATGGCACCGACGGTGAAATTGCCGAGTTGCTCGGTGAGGATGAGCGCCTGATGGCGACCCTCCAACGCGGCGACAACGCCCAAAGCCAGGAAGACGGTCTGATAGAAATCTATAAGCGGCAGAAGCCAGGGGAGCCGCCGACGCGCGACAGCGCCCAGAACCTGCTCAATTCGCTGTTTTTCGATCCCAAGCGCTATGACCTGATGCGTGTGGGTCGTTACAAGTTCAACAAAAAGCTCTCGCTCGCCACCCGCATTCAGGATCACTTCGCCGCCGAAGATATCATCGATTTGCAAACCGGCGAAGTGCTTGTGAAGGCTGGCGAAAAGATCAGCAAAGAGACCGCCCGCGTCATCCAGAACAGCGGCTTGAATTCCGTTAACATCCGGATGGACGAACATGTGCATAAAATCGTGGGCAACCACTTTGTGGACGCGAAGCAGTACCTACCCTTCGACCCCAAGGAATGCGGCATCCTCGAAATGGTGCATTACCCGACACTCAAGACGATTCTGGATGGTTGCGGCAAGGAAGAATCGCAGATTCGGCAGGCGATTGCGGATAACGTCCATAACCTTGCTCCCAAGCATATTCTCACCGACGATATCGTGGCCTCCATCAGCTATCTACTGGGCTTGCCGTACGGCGTGGGCACCACGGACGATATTGACCACCTTGGCAACCGCCGCCTGCGCCGTGTGGGCGAACTGCTGCAAAACCAGATCCGCATCGGCTTGAGCCGGTTGGAGCGTGTTGTGCGTGAACGCATGGCCATTCAGGATGCCAACGATGTTCGCCCCGGCGAATTGATCAACATCCGCCCTGTCAGCGCTGCCATCAAGGAATTCTTCGGCAGTTCGCAGCTGTCTCAGTTCATGGATCAGCCCAACCCGCTGGCAGAACTGACGAACAAGCGCCGCCTTTCCGCACTCGGTCCTGGCGGTTTGAACCGCGACCGCGCCTCGTTCGAGGTTCGCGACGTGCATTACAGCCATTACGCCCGCATTTGCCCCATTGAGACGCCTGAAGGTCCTAACATCGGCCTGATCGGTTCTCTGGCGACCTATGCCCGGATTAATGAGTATGGCTTTATCGAAGCCCCCTACCGCCGCGTGGATAAAAAGACCCACAAGGTGACCGGTGATATCGTTTACATGACCGCCGATGAAGAAGACTTTTACAAAGTCGCACAGGCCAATGAGCCCCTGCAACCGGACGGTTCCTTTGTCCATGAGCGTGTGACCGTTCGTGACCGCGCGGAAATCATCGAAGTGCCGCTGGAACAGGTGGATTACATTGATGTAAGCCCCCGTCAGGTAGTATCTGTTGCAACAGCCATGATCCCCTTCCTTGAAAACGATGACGCCAACCGTGCACTGATGGGCTCCAACATGCAGCGTCAGGCTGTGCCGCTCTTGGTGCCTGAGGCGCCGATCATCGGTACGGGCATGGAGTTCAAAGCCGCACAGGATAGCGGTGCTGTTGTCCTTTCCAAGGAAAATGGCATTGTGGAAAAAGTATCCGGCGACGAGGTTGTGATTCTGGACGGTCACAAAGAACGTCATCGCTATCATCTGCAAAAGTTTGCCCGAAGCAATCAGGGCACTTGCATCAACCAGCGTCCGCGCGTGAAAGCTGGTCAACCCATTGAGAAGGGCGACCTGATCGCTGACGGCCCCTCCACAGAAATGGGCGAAATTGGTCTTGGCCGCAACGTCCTGATCGGATTTATGACCTGGGAAGGTTATAACTACGAGGATGCTGTGCTTATCAGCGAAAAGCTGGTCAAAGAAGATTTCTATACCTCCATCCATATTGAAGAGTTTGAGTCTGAAGCCCGCGAAACCAAGCTCGGGCCAGAGGAGATCACCCGCGATATCCCCAACATCGGCGATGACGCCGTGAAGGATTTGGATGAATTCGGTATTGTGCGCATCGGCGCCGAAGTACACGCGGGCGACATCCTTGTGGGTAAGGTAACCCCCAAGGGCGAAACCGATCTGACCGCCGAGGAACGCCTGCTTCGAGCCATCTTTGGCGAAAAGGCACGCGAGGTGCGCGATACCTCGCTGCGCGTACCGCACGGCGAAGGCGGCATCGTGGTGGATGTGAAGCTCTTCACCCGTGAAAACAAAGATGAGTTAAGCCCCGGCGTGAACGAGATGGTACGCGTGTATATCGCCCAGAAACGTAAAATCAGCGTCGGTGATAAAATGGCAGGCCGCCACGGTAACAAAGGCGTTGTATCCCGCATTCTTCGTGAAGAGGATATGCCTTTCATGCCCGACGGAACGCCGCTGCAGATTGTGCTTAACCCCATGGGCGTGCCTTCCCGTATGAACATCGGTCAGGTGCTGGAAGTGCACTTGGGCATGGCTGCAAGGGCGTTGGGCTGGCATGTGGCAACCCCTGTATTTGATGGCGCTACATTTGAGGAGATCAAGGAGTGTCTGCAAAAGGCAAGCATTGATCCTGACGGTAAAACGCAACTCTACGACGGACGCACGGGCGATGCGTTCGAAAACCGCGTAACTGTGGGTATCATGTACTTCTTAAAGCTTCACCATCTGGTGGATGATAAGATGCACGCCCGCTCGGTCGGCCCCTACTCGCTGGTAACGCAGCAGCCGTTGGGCGGTAAAGCTCAGTTCGGTGGACAGCGTTTCGGCGAAATGGAAGTGTGGGCACTGGAAGCCTATGGCGCAGCGAACACGCTTCAAGAAATCCTGACTGTGAAATCCGACGATATTGTAGGCCGCGTCAAGACCTACGAAGCCATTGTGAAGGGCACGAACATTCCCGCGCCGGGCGTGCCTGAGAGCTTCAAAGTGTTGCTGAAGGAACTCCAATCCCTTGCGTTGGATATCCGCGTGCTGGATAAGGAGAAAAACGAGATTCTCATTCGTGAGATGGACGACGAAGATATGGATGAAACGCCGCCCGTTGAGCGCTTTGAACTCGAAGAAGAGGTTGACGAGACCTCCACAGGCGAAGCCGCCGCAGCCGACGATGAAGCGCTGGACGTGGACTTCAACCTTGAAGATGACGATCTGGATGATTTCAACATGGACTTGGGCGACGAACTCGGCATCGACCTTGACGACGAGGTAACCGCACCCAAGACCGACGACGAATAAAAGGATGAGTCCTTTGCCCTGACTGCGCAGCAAGCTCGCCGTAAAAGGCGAGCCTGCGCGTCGGCTAAGGACGAACGACATCTTTGCGATTGTCTGATTCAACCTTGCAGCTGCTGTGCCAATTCTCCCAAGAGACCAGATACAGCACTGAAGGGTCAAGGCGCCGAAAGGTTGCGTGTTCTCAGAGAAAGAGCACAACAGCCATGCTGTGAGCAACCCACAGGCGGGAGGTTTGACAGGAGTGTAACGTGATCAGCCTGTCAGACTGACCGGATCGAAGCCCTTGTCAGGGTTTTGCGAGGGTGAAACCCTGTAATGAAACCATGTGATTGTCCAAGCCCGAAAGGAGTGGCCATACTTGTTTGAACTGACTAATCTTGCTTCCATCCAGATTAGCATGGCATCGCCGGAAAAGATCCTCGAATGGAGCTTTGGCGAGGTTTGCAAACCGGAAACGATTAACTACCGCACACTCAAACCTGAACGGGACGGTCTGTTCTGTGAGCGTATTTTCGGCCCAACAAAGGACTGGGAATGCAATTGCGGTAAATATAAGCGCATCAAATTCAAGGATAAGAACAAAATTTGCGACAAATGTGGCGTGCAGGTCACCCGTGCGAAGGTTCGTCGTGAACGTATGGGTCATATCCAGCTTGCCGCACCTGTGAGCCATATCTGGTATTTCAAGGGCATCCCCAGCCGTATGGGCATGTTGCTGGATATCAGCCCCCGCGCGCTTGAAAAGGTACTCTATTTCGCCAACTTCATTGTGCTTGACCCCGGCGACAGCAAGGTAACGGGGCTGAAACGGCATGAGCTGATCACCGATGCCAAGTATCGCGAACTGGAAGCGCAGCTGGGCAAAGGCGCGTTCCACGCAGGGATGGGCGCCGAGGCCGTGAAGGAAATGCTGCTTGCGCTGAATCTGGAAGAGATCAGCGAAAAGCTCAAGAAGGAAATCACCGACCTGGCGGAGAAGGAACGCGAGCGCGACAGCGAAGGTCAGAAGCGTGCGCGCGCGATCAAACGCCTTGAAGTGGTTGAAGCCTTCCGTCAAAGCGGCAACAAGCCGGAATGGATGATTCTCGATGTAATCCCGGTGATTCCGCCCGACCTGCGCCCCATGGTGCAGCTTGATGGCGGTCGCTTCGCCACCAGTGATCTGAACGATCTCTACCGTCGCGTGATCAACCGCAATAACCGCCTTAAGAGGCTGCTGGAACTGGGTGCGCCGGATATCATTGTGCGCAACGAAAAGCGTATGCTTCAGGAAGCGGTGGACGCACTGATTGACAACGGCCGCCGTGGCCGCGCGGTCACTGGCCCGGGCAACCGAGCGCTGAAATCGCTGTCCGACCTCTTGCGCGGCAAGCAGGGTCGTTTCCGCCAGAACCTACTGGGCAAGCGCGTGGACTACTCCGGTCGTTCCGTTATCGTCGTGGGTCCTGAGCTGAAACTTTACCAGTGCGGTTTGCCCAAAGAAATGGCACTGGAACTGTTTAAGCCCTTTGTAATCGAACGCCTTGTGGCGCTCAAGTATGCCCATCATGGCAAAAATGCCAAGCGTATGGTGGAAAAAGGCAAGGCTGAGGTGTGGGACATTCTCGAAGGCGTGATTAAGGAGCATCCGGTGCTTCTGAACCGCGCGCCTACGCTGCATCGTCTGGGCATTCAGGCTTTTGAGCCTATCCTTGTGGAAGGCCGTGCCATCAAGCTGCATCCGCTGGTTTGCACTGCATATAACGCCGACTTCGACGGTGACCAGATGGCCGTGCACGTTCCGCTGTCCATGGAAGCGCAGGCGGAAGCCCGCTTCCTGATGCTGGCTCACAACAATATTTTGAAACCGCAGGATGGTAAGCCCGTCATGAGCCCCTCGCAGGACATGGTTATCGGCTGCTACTACCTGTCCATGACCTATCCCAAGCGCGAGAACCTCACGCAGGAGCAGATTCCGATCTTCTCCAACTACAACGAAGCCATGATGTCTTACGCAACTGGGAATATCACGCTCCAACACCCCATCCGTGTGCGTGTGACGCGTTCCTTCGAAGGCGAAAGCGCAACAAAGATCATCGATTGCACATTGGGTTTGCTGATCTTCAACGAGATTATTCCGCAGGATATCGGCCGCAAACCCAGAACCTGCCTGGACGATATGTTCGGGCTGGAAGTGGATACGCTGTGCGGTAAGAAGGACCTGGGCAAGATTGTTGATCAGGTATACCAGAAACATGGCATCCATGATACCGCGCTTGTGTTGGATGCTATCAAGGCATTGGGCTTCAAGTACTCCACGCGCGGCGCAATCACCGTGTCGGTGAACGATATCGTAGTGCCTCCCCAAAAGCCGGAGATGTTGGCTGAAGCCGATGAACTGGTGAAGGAAACCAACGATATGTTCACCATGGGTATGTTGAGCGAAGACGAGCGCTACAGCAAGGTTATCGAGATCTGGGGCAGCACCACCAATAAGCTCCGCAATATGATCCTTCCCGGACTGGATGAGCGCAACCCAATCCGAATGATGACTGACTCCGGCGCCCGCGGTAGCGCCTCGCAGGTAGCTCAGCTGGCCGGTATGCGTGGCTTGATGGCCTCTCCTTCCGGTAAAACCATCGAGTTGCCGATTCGCGCTAATTTCCGCGAAGGCCTCTCCGTGCTTGAGTTCTTCCTTTCCTCTCACGGTAGCCGTAAGTCTCTGGCTGATACCGCTCTGCGTACGGCAGACTCTGGCTACCTGACCCGCCGCCTTGTGGACGTTTCACAGGAAGTGATTGTGCGCGAACCGGACTGTTTCGCCAAGCGTGGCGAAAAGGTACGTGGCATCACAGTTTCTGAAATCACCATCGGCAACCAGGTTATTGAAAGCTTGGAGGATCGTCTTGTTGGACGTGTGGCAGCTGAGGATATCGTGAACCCTGTAACCGGAGAAATCATCGCGGCGCTCAACGAAACCATCACTCACCTGAAGGCGCGCCAAATTGCTTCCTCGGGCTTAAAGAAAGCACAGGTGAGAAGCGTTCTGACCTGTCGCAATGAAACGGGTGTATGCGCACGCTGTTACGGCGCGAACCTTGCAACCGGCGAACCTGTGGACGTAGGCGAGGCTGTTGGCATCGTGGCTGCGCAGGCTATCGGTGAGCCCGGCACGCAGTTGACGATGCGTACATTCCATACCGGCGGCGTTGCCGGCGGTGACGATATCACGCAGGGTCTCCCGCGCGTCGAGGAACTCTTTGAGGCCCGCAAGCCCAAGCGTGATGCCATCCTCAGTGAGATCAGCGGTCGCGTCAACATCGGCGAAAGCAAGAAAAAACGCGAAATCATGGTTACCGGGGATGAAGATGGTCACGAGCAGAAAACCTACCAGATCAACTACGGTAGCCGTCTCAAAGTGACGGATAACCAGATGGTGGAAGCTGGCGACGAACTGATCGAAGGTTCCATTAACCCCCACGATCTGTTGCGTATCCTTGGCGTGAAGGCCGTTCAGGATTACCTCCTGCGCGAGGTGCTCAGTGTGTACCGTCAACAGGGCGTTAACATCAGCGATAAGCATATCGAGATTATCGTACGCCAGATGTTACGCAAGGTTCGTGTGGAAGACAGTGGCGACACGGTGTTACTGCCCGGCGCGCTGATTGACATCTTCCGATTTGAAGAAGCCAACCGCGACACCATCGAAAAAGGTGGCCGCCCTGCGATTGCCAAGCGCATCCTGCTGGGGATCACCAAGGCTTCATTGGCTACGGAAAGCTTCCTCTCGGCAGCTTCCTTCCAGGAGACCACACGCGTGCTGACCGATGCAGCCATCAAGGGTAAGATCGATCCGCTGCTGGGCTTGAAGGAAAACGTCATTATCGGCAAGCTGATACCTGCCGGTACGGGCATGAAGCGCTATAAGGACATCGATCTCGTCGAGAACTTTTAAATCAATGCGCCAATGAAAAGCCGACGCTGGAATGCTTACGTTCACCTGTGGAAACGGTGCTGAATTCCCTCGCAATCAGCCGGGGGAATGAAACTGGACACAAGCGGGGGTATGAGCATCGACCCATTGTTGGAACATTCCAAGCGGAAGGAGCAATCCTTCCGCTTGGTTTATAGGAGGATTTATAAATGCCAAACATTTCGATGCGACTGGCACAAAGTGAGGATATGCAATCGGTGTACGCGATTTTTAGCGATGCGATCGCGGATATGAACGTGCGGGGTATCCATCAGTGGGATGAAATCT